>PJUB01000303.1_pt1 | contig 25017 bp, 19 predicted proteins | sample 1512141 | NCBI WGS metagenome assembly PJUB01 (sample SAMN08177677, study PRJNA422409) | Soil metagenome, whole genome shotgun sequencing project. | isolation source: Soil enriched on filter paper: alkali lignin treatment | place: USA: Madison | collected 2015-01-15 | reverse complement strand
CTAACATTGGCATTGCGCACCACTTCCATTCTTACGCCCCAGAATTTGTCATTCGCGAAACAATCCAGAATCTCTGCGTCTGCAACCGGGTTCATGGCCGCCACCGCGCGGATGGATTGGTTGGGGTCAGTCAAAAAGGGCTCAAGCTCAACTGCATTGGCTGCACCACTGGCAGCAATGTAGCGACGCTCCTCCGCATTTTTCTGTTCAGTTGTCTTTTTGACCATTACGCACTCAAAGGGATGAACGCATCTAGCTTCGCATACGCCATGGCTGATACGTACGAATTCCGGCTGCGCTAGTCGGATATCCATCCTAAGGTTGGACTCGTCATCCAAGGATTCGGGTGACCGCTGTATGCCCCCGACGATGACGGTGTGGGCCCAGCGAAGCCATGCAAGCAGGGGCAAAGTGTCGGTCCCCAAACTGCGAAGGAGACCGACATGGAATTCCCGACCGCCTCAACACCCCGCCCTCCATGGAACAAAGACAAGCGCGTAGGACAGAAGAGGCCTTTCAAGCTCAAGGAGATCTGGGCGATCCGCGTGCGCTTGCAGCTTTCCTGCCGAATCCGCGAACTGGCGCTGTTCAACTTGGGCATTGACAGCAAGGCGAGCACCGCCTTGGCACCTTGGTCATCGATGGCGCCGAACAGGTGCTTCTCGATGTCGTCGTTGACGATCGAGCCGAAGTGCGTGGAGTACAGGTCGTACTCCACGAAGCAATTCACAGGGCCCCATTCGTGGAGCGCCTTGCGCGGAACCTGGCGGCCATCAGGCAGCGTCTTGCGGTCCGGATCGAAGTTGAGGTGGAAGAGACGAGACTGGCCCGGGGCGAGGAAGCCGCGTTGGTACCACTGCGGGACGTAGTGGTTGTTCCGGGTCTGCTGGTCGGTCATCCGCTCACTTGGGTCGTTCGGAATTGTGATTGTCCCTTGGGCGCCAACGACCACGGTGGGCGTGGGCGCCTCATGCGCTCGCGACGAGGTCGTTCATACTCTTGAAGTGAGCAGCGTCACTGTGCTCGATCAGGGCAAACAGATCCCTGAGCACCGACGGCGTCTCGGCCAGCATCGACGGGTTGTGCTCCGGATCCGCGATCTGGTCCAGGTGCGAGAAAGCGTGCAGGAACCGCAGGATGCGCGTTTTGGCGGCGTTGTCGTGGTCGACGGCGTCGAGCTGCTTGTAGAGGTCGCCGGTCTCGGCCAGCACGTAAGGCAAGTGTTGACCCGCCGCACCGCCGGGTGGAAGCCGCCCGAGGGCGGCCTGCACCAACGGCTCAAGCTCGCCGAGGACGAGGGTCGCCGGATGATCCGGATGCTGCCGCAAGACTCCCTGCGCCGCCACATTGCCAAGCACGCACCCGACGCTGGCGACGCGATGGTGGATCAGATGGTCGCGTACTTCCGGCGTCAGGCCGAGGCCGACCCATACCTGCTTCTGCAGCCGCTGGCCGTGGGAGAAGCCGGTGCGCAGCACCAGATCTACAAGGGCCTGAACCTGGAGTCCGCGCTCTACCTGGCCACTTTGACCGGATCGGTGATCCACGTCGATACCGACGCTCACTGGGAACAGCTGCTGATGGACGCACAGCCCGCAGGCGCGGCGTCACAGCACGGCTGGGCGCCCGTTCGACAGGCCCTGGCGGCGATCACCTTCCCGGTGGACCTGAATCCGGTCCGCGTGGCTGAGCGGTTGACCGAGCGAGAACTGCCGCCCATCAATGCGCTGCTGCGACGCCTGGCTGATTCGGTCGCGTCCCCGGGAAAAGGCGCCACACCCCAAGCCCTGGCCACGCAGCTGCGGCAGGCCCGCGGCAAGGCTGAGCGCAAGGATCCCGCTATCGACGACAACAACCTGCTCACAGCGCGGTTGGATCTGCATGTGCCGCCGGCGGGCTTCTTCCGCCACGAGGTGCAGCGGCTGCTGGTGATGTTCGCGGGCGCGACCCGGCCCCGTTCGGTGCCGTATGCGCTGCGCCTCGTGTTCGATGAAGCCGACGACGCAGATGCTCCGGAGCCAGCCAGTGGAGCAAGTCGAGACCGCAGCCCGCCTTGAATTGCGTGTGTACTGTCATTTCTAGGGCGCGCATCAGCGCGAGCTAATCTCTCAACGGCAGGTTTTGAGCGTCCAGTCCATGCAACCCGAGGGCTGGAATGGGCCGAGGCTGTGTAGAAACGCGCGACGCCGTCATGTGAACGAAGACGTGCTGAGATCAGCGGACTTCGTCTGCGCCGGTATGCGTCCGAGACCGACTATGAAGCTCTCAAGGCGCCTTATCGAAGCGCGAATGAGAGGCTGAAGAGGCTCACGCCCCCGCCAGCCGCATCGCCTTCATCGTTTTCGCGATTCCCAACACGCCCATCACCCGCTTGAGGTTGTAAGCAAGCACGTGAAGACTCATCTCCGTCCCAACGTGAGCCATCGTCTTCATCAGGAAGTGCGTCGAGCCCATCCAGTGTTTCAGCGTTCCGAACACATGTTCGATGGTCGAGCGCCGCAATGTCATCGCATTGGGCTTGCGGTCCAAGCGCTGTTGCATTCGCTCGATCACGGCTTCATGCTCCCAGCGCCGGATACGCCGGACAGATGAGGTGGTGCATTGATCTTTCAGGGCGCAGCTTGGACAAGCACTGGACCAGTAGAGACGCAATTCCAGGTTGGCCTCCAACCTGTTGAACCTGAAGATGGCTCGCTGCCCGGCGGGGCAGCGGTATTCATCGTCTTTCGCGATGTAGACGAAGTCAGCCTTGCCGAAGCGCCCGTGCGCCTTCGCGTTGGAGGTCATCGGCTTGGGTACGAAGGCAGTGATTCCCGCATCCTCGCAAGCTTTGATCTCCATGCTGTTGAAGTAGCCTCGGTCGGCAAAGGCCTGCAGCTTGGACTTGCCCATCGCCTCGCGAGCGGCCACTGCCATTTTGGTGAGCTGAGTTCGGTCATTGCCGATGTTCGTGACCTCGTGGGCGACGATGAGGTGGTGCTTGCCGTCGACTGCCGTCTGGACGTTGTAGCCAACGATGCCTGTGCTCTTGCCGGACTGAAGCATCGAGCGCGCATCGGGATCCGTCAATGAGCGCTGCTGCCCCGGCTCGCTCTTGAGTTGTTCCTTTGTATCGTCGAGCTGCCGCATCTGTTCGCGCAGCTTGGCGAGCTTCTCCTGCAGGCGATCCGTCTTGGCTTCGGAGTCGGCCGGCTGGATGCGATCAGCGGTCTCCAATGCATCGAGGTAACGCTGGATGCTCTGCTCGATCTGCTCCTTGCGTGCATCGATCTTGCCCGGCGAGAAGTTGCGGTCGCGGCTGTTGACGGCTTTGAACTTGCTCCCGTCGATGGCCACCACGGCTTGAGAGAAGAGCTTCATGTGTCGGCACAATACGATGAAGCTGCGGCACGCGTTGCGGATGCCCTTGCCGTTGTCGCGGCGGAAGTCAGCAATGGTCTTGAAGTCGGGAGTCAGGCGGCCGGTAAGCCACATGAGTTCGATGTTGCGTTGGGCTTCGCGCTCCAGCCGGCGGCTGGACTGGATGCGATTGAGGTAGCCGTAGATATAGAGCTTGAGCAGAACCGATGGGTGGTATCCAGGGCGGCCGGTGATTGCAGGGTCTGCGCCATTGAAGCCGAGAGCACCTAGATTCAATTCGTTGACGAACGCATCGACAACTCGCACCGAGTTGTCTTCACCGACATAGTCGTCAAGGCATTCCGGCAACAACGTGACCTGGTGTCGGTCTGCGCCTTCGATGAATCGCTTCATGGGCCACCTCGCTGGAACGGGTGAGCTCATTTTATTTTTGGACCAGCATTTGGGGAAGCGTTTTCACACAGCCTCGGCCCAAAGCCGAAGTTGGTTAACCCCGAAAAGCGGTCGTTCGATGCTGCGCTTCAGCGTCCGGGACCAGACCGTCGCGATGCCATTCACGGGTTGACTGCCTATTGCGGCCCTCACAAAACAACTTCCCATGTTGGGACGTCCCTATTAAGACGCGCTCGCTCGGATCCCTCCAACGACGAAATCAACAAGCGCTCTAGCTGTGTCCTTCGCCTCCGTTGTTCCGGCCTTCGTGCCCGAGAGGCGATGGAGTCGATTGGGTCGACCCCTGTCAGTCAGAAAGAGCACCACGGTGCTGACCATCAGCATGTAACGCAGGTACATAAGGCTCAGCGGAATCTCGGGCACTGCGTCGTGCAGTGCTGCTACGAACCGCTTCGCCATCGGGTCGAAGTGCTTTTTGATGACCCGCTCCGTCATCGGTGAAGGTGAAAGGCGGTGCTTCAGTATCAACTGCGCGAGCAACTGGCCCTCGGTTGCCGCGCCCTCCCCAACGTACGGAGCGACGAACGCAGTCACGATCGCCGTCACTTCGGGTCGCGCGCCTTCTGAGGCAGCTGCCGCGGTGATCTCTTTTAGGGCAAGCGTTCGGCGCTTGTTGACACGCGCCGATAGCTCATCAAAAACCGCCTCGGCCAGCGCCTCAGTGCTTCCGAAGTGGTAATGGATCGCCGCGACGTTGACACCCGCATGACTGGTCAGCGCTCGCACAGGTACCCCGTCGATTCCTTTCTCGGCGTACAGGGCCAAGGCGGAATCGAGAATCTTCTGCCGGGTGAGGCGATCGGAGGAAGGGGGGGTTCGTCCTTGCATGTCCGCAGGGGGTAAAAGAGTGGGGTAAATGGGTGCGACCGCATGACGAGTCGCCACGGTCATGGGGCATTCTGCATCAACCAGTCAATCACTTGTTTCAATCAACGAGGCAGCTCGCAAGATTCGTAGAAACGATCGATTGAAACATGTGTTTTATTTGCCTAGAATGCGCTCGTTATCGGCTTCCGGCGTAGTCAGCGCCGGCCGGTTCCATAGGAGACGCAAGCCCATGTTGAATCGAAGAGAAGCGCTCACAGGCGTTGCAGTTGCGCTTGCAGCGCCCATGTCGAAAGCGGCGACGACAGACCTGCCCGAGATGATGAGGATCGTGATGCCGTTCCCTGCCGGTGGCGCACTTGACGGGATGACCCGCATCTTTGCGGACACCTATCAGAAGGTGACAGGTCGCCAATGCATCGTCGACAACAAGCCCGGTGCGGCCACCACCATCGGTGCGTCGGAGGTGTCGCGTGCAAAGCCCGATGGCTCCGTGGTGCTCTGGACCACCGGTGGGCACCTGACCAACGGGGTTCTGATGAAGAAGCTGCCCTATCACCCTATCGATGGATTCACGCCGTTGTCGATGGTGTATTCGACCTACGGGTTCGCGCTGCTGCATCGGGCGAATGGACCCTTCAACACGCTGGCCGAATTCATCGCCGCAGCCAAGAAGCAGCCTGGCAAGTTGAGCTATGCGTCGGCCGGCAACGGAAACACCACACATGTGGTCGGCGCCCTGTTCGCCAAGCAGGCTGGCCTCGATCTGATCCACGTGCCCTACAAAGGAACGCCTCTCACGGATCTGATCAGTGGTGTGGTGGACGTCTCGTTCATCGCGCCTTCGTCCGTGATGCAGTACATCGAGGCCAAAAAGATCAAAGCTCTCGCTATCACGGGGGCGCAGCGAGCAGAGACGCTGCCGACCGTGCCTACGTTCGCCGAAATGGGTATGCCCGACATCGACATTCCCGCGTGGATCGGCATGCTCGCGCCGCCCAAAATGCCGCCGCAGGTCCTGGCTGCGCTCTACGAAGGCGTTGCAAAGACGCTGGCCGACCCAGGCTTCAAGGAGAAGATGGTCACCTTCGGCAACAAGGTCTCGGGAATGCCGCCCGACAGATTCAAGGCCTACCTCGAAAAGGAGTTCGCTCGCTACCAGCGAATCCTTCCTCCACTCGGCATCGAAATGGATTCGTGATGTTCAAAAAAATTGTCGACCTTTCCATCTTTCTAGAAAACGATGTGATCTCGGATCCGCCAGCGTTCGCGCCCAAGATCCACTACATGAACCATACGGAAAGCTTCGGCCGACTGGCGCAGTTTTTCCCAGGGCTCAAGGCAGGAGACCTACCCGACGGCGAAGCATGGGCGGTGGAAAAAGTTGAGCTCAGCACCCACAACGGCACGCACCTCGATGCACCGTGGCACTTTGCTTCCACGATGAACCATGGCGAGCCCGCGATCACCATCGACCAAGTGCCTCTCGAATGGTGCCTGCAACCAGGAGTGAAGCTTGACTTCCGTCATCTCGAGGACGGCTACGTTGTGCAAGCAGAGGACGTCGAGGCGGAGTTGAAGCGGATCGGCCACACGCTGAAGCCGCTGGAGATCGTGGTCGTCAACACCCGCGCGGGAAGCCGCTACGGCAAGCCCGATTTCGTGCAGTCAGGGTGCGGCATGGGCTACGGCGCGACGATGTACCTGCTCGAGCGGGGCGTTCGCGTGACGGGTACAGACGCGTGGAGCTGGGACGCACCTTTCGTGTACACCGCCGAGCGCTACAAGCAGGACAAAGACCCGGCAGTGATCTGGGAGGGGCACAAGGCCGGCCGCGACATCGGCTACTGCCACCTTGAGAAATTGCACAACCTAGAAGTGCTGCCCGCAGACGGGTTCTTCCTCTCCTGCTTTCCGGCCAAGATCCGCGGCGGTTCGGCCGGCTGGACGCGCGCGGTAGCGCTGTTCCAGTGACATGGATCGGAAGAACCATGATCTTTGAAAAGAATGTGTCGATCCGCCTGCGCGACGGTGCGGTCCTCAAGGCAAACGTTTTCCGTCCGGACGGGGATGCACCCGTGCCGGTCCTCATGACGCATGGCCCCTACGGCAAAGACGCGCATTTCGAGGATGCGTTCAAGCCGCAATGGGACGAACTGAAACGTCTATACCCGGGCATCGACACGGAAGGCAGTTCCGGCAAGTACCTGCGTTGGGAGGTGGCCGATCCAGAACGCTGGATTCCTTTGGGCTACGCGATCGTGGTGGTCGACAGTCGGGGCGCCGGCGAGTCGCCCGGCAAGCTGTGGGTGTGGTCGCCGCAGGAGGTAGACGACTACGCAGACTGCATCGAATGGGCCGGCGTGCAGGGATGGTCCAGCGGCAAGGTCGGCCTTCTCGGCATCTCGTACTACGCGATGAACCAGTGGCAGGTCGCCGCACGCCGGCCTGCGCATCTGGCGGCGATCTGTCCTTGGGAAGGGGCCAGCGACATGTACCGTGACGCCAGTCACCACGGCGGGATCTTCGGCAATTTCTTCTTCGAACTCTGGTTCCCGAAGCAGATCCTCTCGGTGCAGAACGGAAAGGCCGACAGTCCCTACATCGACCGCGAAACGGGCATGACTAGCACCGGCGCGGCGCTAGACGCCGATGCTCTGCGCGCGAACCGGGTGGATGTCATCGAGGAGTTCCGGTCACACCCGCGGATGGACGACTGGTATGCCGCAAGGTCACCGAAACTCGCCGACATCGAGGTGCCGGTCCTGTCCGCAGGCAACTGGGGAGGCATGGGGTTGCACCTTCGTGGCAATGTGCAGGGCTTCCTCGGTGCGGGTTCGCAGAAGAAGTGGCTGCAGATGCACGGCGGCACCCACTGGGAATCCTTCTATCTGCCCGAGTATGTGCAGATGCAGAAGCGCTTCTTCGATAGGTTCCTGAAGGACGAGCCCAACGGATGGGAAGAGCAACCTCCTGTCATGCTGGAGGTGCGCCATCCGGACCGCTTCGAGAAGCGCTTCGAACACGAATGGCCGATCGCTCGAACGCAGTGGGCCAAGCTCTACCTCGATGCCCAAACAGGCAAGCTGGCTGCTGAGGCCGTTGATTCGACCTCTACCGCTTCGTACCGTGCGCCAGGTCGCGGTGTCGAGTTCCGGAGCGCACCGATGGAGGCTACGACAGAGTTCACCGGACCGCTGTCACTGGTCGCGTGGATTCGCTCAAGCACCGAAGACATGGATCTTTTCGTCACTGTCCGGGCGTATGACCCCGATGGCGGTGAAGTGCTCTTCCGAGGCGCTACGGATCCACAGGTGCCGGTCGCACAAGGATGGCTACGAGCGTCGCACCGCAAGACTGACGCCGCGCGATCGTGTCCATGGCAGCCGTTTCACACGCATAAGGAAGTCGAGCCATTGATACCAGGCGAAGACTATCGGGTGGAGGTGGAAATCTGGCCAACGTCCATCGTGCTTCCACGAGGGTATCGGCTTGCGGTGCGCATCGACGCGCAGGACTTCGAACGTGAAGGCGCAACAGGGCCACGCAAGGGGTCAGGGCCGTTCCTGCATACCGACCCGCTCGATCGCAAGCCTGATCTCTTCAACGGCGAGAACACCATCCTCACAGGGGGGGCCTACGACTCGCACCTGATGCTGCCGCTGATCCCCTGTCGCAGCGACTGAAGCGCGTTCCCAGTCAGTTCCCCGCGGGGTGACCTGGGCGTCGGCTCGCGAGCCACCAGCACTTTTGACCACGAAGGATCCACCTTGACCGTCCCGTTCGACACAAATTCGCCAGACCTCGTGAGTTGGGTTGAGAGCGCCAACGCGCCCGAAACCCCTTTCCCGATCCAAAACCTTCCCTACGGCAGGTTCAGGCGAGATGCATCTGCTCCGTGGTTGATCGGTGTGGCCATTGGAGACCAGGTCTTGGATGTTCATGGCGCCGGGCTTGCCCACAGTTCGGAGATGGGCAACTGGCTGACGTTGTATCGTTCCGAGCGACAGGCGCAGCGGCAGGCGATCTCGCTGGCCCTGAAGCACGGCAACGACAATCGAGCGCGCATCAAGCCCTGGCTGGTGCCAATGACGGGGGTCGAGTTGGGCCTGCCGTGCGACATCCGCAACTACAGCGACTTCTTCATCGGCATTCACCATGCGTACAACACGGGTCGCCTCTCTCGACCCGACACGCCGCTGCTGCCCAACTATCGCTGGGTGCCCATCGGCTACCACGGACGCGCGTCATCCATACAAGTCAGCGAGCGCGATTTCGCGCGGCCCAAGGGCCAAGTCAAGCCCGCAGGTGCCGAGGTGCCGTCGATGCAGCCCAGCGCCCGGCTGGATTTTGAGTTGGAGATGGGCATCGTCATCGGTCGCGGCAACGAGCAAGGCGATCCGATCCCCATCGACGAGGCCGAGGAGCACATTGCAGGCCTGACGCTCCTGAACGACTGGAGTGCGCGTGATCTCCAGGCTTGGGAAGCGCAGCCACTTGGGCCGTTTCTGGCCAAGAGTTTCGCTACGACACTGTCGCCCTGGATCGTGACGCTGGAGGCTCTTGCGCCATTCCGCAAGCCCTTCGTTCGGTCACCCGATGAACCGCAGCCGCTGCCGTACTTGGAAGTCCGATCGGGCCGTGAACTCGGTGCGATTGATGTGACGCTCGAGGTCTGGCTCCAGACGCCACAGATGCGGGCTCACGGGCAGGGTGGCGAATGCATCGTTCGAACGGGCTTCGCCCAGGCTGCGTACTGGACGGTGGCCCAACTTGTGACGCATCACACCATCAATGGGTGCAACCTGATGTCGGGCGATCTGCTTGGAACGGGGACGCTGTCTGGCGAGCGCGCCGGACAGGCGGCGTGTCTGCTGGAAATCACACAAGGTGGCAGGCATCCACTGCGACTGTCAAATGGCGAGGAACGTCTGTTCCTGAACGATGACGACACAGTGACGCTGCGGGGCTACTGCGAGCGCCCGGGACGCCGGCGCATCGGCTTCGGAGACTGCACGGCGACCGTGCGCAAGGCGAAGCCGTAGCTCGCCTGGGAGCGCGGGGCTCAGCAACCATCAGGGCGTCTTGAATGCCGCTTCTGGTCCGAATCTTGCCATGGTTGCGAAGGCAAAAAGTGCGTCCGGAGCCATAAGGCACCGGACTACTGAGGCCCAGTTCGTCCTGATAGCTTGGTAGCCGCTTCTACTTCCTTGCAGAACGTCGCCATTGCTTCAGCGAGCCACCTCTGGCCCAGCTCAGTGAATTCACCACTCGCAAGAGCTTGATTGCGCGCTGCGGTGAGAACTTCAAAAAGCTGATCGGCAGAGAGATCGGCTTCACTCAACGTGACGACCTTGCCTCCCCAATACTCTGCTAGCTCTCGTGCAAGTAACTTCGCCGCCGGATTGCTAGCCCCATAGCGCTCAGACGCAATCGAAGCCGCCCTCGCGAGCATGTCGTGAATTGCGGTGCTGGTTCCCCAACAAATGTGGCCGTCGAAGGCGAGTGCTGATGACATGGGAAGCCTTGCCTGAATGTCTGTTCCTGGCGGCCATTCGCCGCCGCGCCGCAACGACGCGCGCCATCTGACGCCGCAATTTAGCCGCTAAATTCCAAAGTTGGTGAGACAAAACACCAGGAATTCCATCTTTAGTGAAACAGCGGTTCCATCCTCAATGATTGATCCGCCCGTAAGTGGTTGACTCCAAGGGGGATGAGGGTTCCGCGTTTCGTGAATCTCGACAGCATGTCGACGAACTCACCTCCCGGATGCGCATGACCGTCTCGACAAGTGGGCTATCGCCGTCAACGCGGCGACAGTGACCTGTCCAGGCTGGCCGAAAGAGCAGCCAGCGCAGGCTTCAGCTTTGCCGCCGGCAGGTATCCGAAGCCGAGCCTGAACACGCGGTCGGACTCGCCGAACCACCGCCCCGATGCGAGCTGCAGGTCATGGTCCGGCAACAGAGCCCAGAAGCGAGAGACCGCGGCATCGTCGAACACATCGGCGCGCAGCCGCAGGCAACTCAGGGCACCGCCATCGGGCCTGATCCATTCGATGCGGCCGCGTTCGGCTTCGCACCAGTCCGACAGTTCCTGCAGGGCAGCCGCAAGCAGACGGCGCCGAGGCGCCAACACCCGCTCGCTGTTGCGCAACAGTGCCGCGGCCAGCGTTTCGTCGAGCACCGAGCCGGAGATCACGGTGTTCATCTTCGCCACCGTGAGCCTCAAGCGGAGGTCCGCGTCAGGCACCGTGAGCCAACCGGTTCGCAGCCCCGGTGCGCCCAACGCCTTGGAGACGGATGCGCCCGTGACGATGCGCGGATCGAGGCTTGCGAAGCTCTCGACCATCGGGTCATCTCCGTAGGAAGCCTCGCGGTAGGTCTCGTCGACGAACAGCAGCGCACCAGGCGACATCCTGCCCATCAGTTCGAGCAGCCTCTCGATATCGGCGCGCGAGGTGCGGACGCCGCTGGGGTTTTGCGGCGAAGCGATGCTCACCAGCTTCGTCTTCGAGTTGAGGCATGCCTCGAACTGCCCGAAATCCAGGGCATAGCCGTTCTCGAAGGAGAGCTTGACCTCCCGCACGCTCGCACCTGCTCCCAGGAGGCTGTCACGGCTCGGGGGGAAGCACGGCGTCGCAAGAACGGCTTCGTCGCTCGCGCGGCAAACCTCGAAAGCCAGAAGGAAGAGACCCAATGCCGTGCCCTGCGTCGTGAGGACGTATTCGGGGGGGACCTTGCAGGCATCCGCAATCGCCTGCCGCAGCGCGAGCGAACCGGCGGACTTGCCGTAGCCCAGCCTCAGGTCGCGGATGTTCTCCAGGTCCGGAAAATCAAGAAGCTCGCCGAGCGTCAGGTCCTGCGAGGTGCTCTCCGCCAGGTTGAACGGCCGGTTCACATCGAGAAGCGAAATGATCTCGTTATAGGGAAACCTTCCGCGCCACTGCGGGGAGGCCGCATCGCGCACGTCGTCGCTTCTCTCCGGGGAAGGAATCTCTTGAATAGCTCTCATCGTTTCGCCTCGAACCAGCCGGTTCAGTAGTTCAGCCGAGGCATCGTAGCGAGCGGGGGCAAACCGCAACAGCCACAGTTTTTCGATTTTTCGACCATCACAGTTTGCTTGTCGCGCCGCACCTGGCTGGCCGAGAATGAGCGCCATCATGGAAGCGCACGCACCCTATCGATACGAACAGCTGGCCGACCTCATCGTCGGCATGATCGACAAGGGTGCCTTGTCCCCGGGCATGCGCGTTCCGTCGGTGCGTGCCGTAAGCGAACAGCATCAGCTCAGCATCGCGACAGCGCTGCAGGCCTACCGCATGCTGGAGGATCGCGGGATCCTCGTGTCCAGGCCGCAGTCGGGCTTCTATGTCTCGAACGCCCGCCATGCGACGTTTGCGCTGCCATCCACCTCCCGTCCTCGCACGAAGGCTTCGACCGTGTCGATCAGCGGCGCCGTCGCCGCGTTGCTCGAGCATGCGTCGAACATGTCCCTGGTCCCGCTGGGATGCGCGGTGCCCGATGTGGGGCTGCTGCAGTCGAAGCGGCTCGATCTCATGCTCGCACGCGTGGCGCGCCAGCACGGTGCCCGTCACAATGTCTACAGCCCCCCACGGGGCGAGGCGGCCCTGCGCCGCGAGATCGCCAGGCGGTCGATGCGCACGGGCCATGCCCTGTCGCCCGACGACATCCTCATCACCAGCGGCTGCACGGAAGCGCTGACGCTCGCGCTGGGCGCGGTGGCCAAGCCCGGCGACACCATCGCGGTCGAGTCCCCCACCTACTTCGGTCTGCTGCACACGCTGGAGGTGCTGGGACTGAAGGCCCTGGAACTTGCCACCGACCCCGTGCGCGGCGTCGATGTCGCCGCGCTGGCGCGCCTGCTCGACAAGGAACCGATAGCGGCCTGCGTGCTCTCGTCCGGCTTCAGCAACCCGCTGGGATACGTGATGGCCGAGAGCGATAAAAGATCGCTTCTCGCGCTCCTTTCGAAGCACGCCATACCGCTGATCGAAGACGACGTGTACGGCGACATCCACTTCGGCCGCGAGCGTCCCAAGCCATTCATTGCGCTGGACCGGGGCGAGAACAAGATCATCTACTGCAGCTCCTTCTCGAAGAGCCTTGCACCCGGGTACCGCACCGGGTGGATCGCGCCGGGCGCATACGCGCAGCGCGTGATGGAGCGCAAGCTGGCATTCAGCCTGAGCAGTCCGGTGCTGCCACAACTCGCGATCGCGGAGTTTCTCGAGGGCAACGCCTATGACGTGCACCTGCGCCGCATTCGGCGCGTGCTGGATGAGAACCTGGCGCGCATGGTCCGGGCCATCGAAGCCAGCTTTCCCGCCGAGACGAAGGTGAGTCGCCCCGCCGGCGGCTTCATGCTCTGGCTGGAGCTTCCCAAGCATTTCGACTCGCGCGCATTGTTCGACGAAGCGCTCGAACACGGCATCTGCTTCGCGCCAGGAAACGTGTTCTCGGCAAGCCGCCGCTATGGCAACTGCCTGCGCCTGAGCGCCGGCCACACATGGGACGACCGCATCGAAGCCGGCGTGCGTCGCCTGGGCCGCCTGGCGTGCGCACAGCTGAATCGGTAGGCCGCCACAAACCCCGCAGTCTCAGTCTTCCTCATGCGCCCGGTACTGCCCCATCAGCGTCTGCTGCGTTGCCGGTGGCACCGCCTCGTAGTGCGACAGCGCGATGGTGTAGCGCCCCTGCCCGCTGGTCATCGCGTTGAGGCGCGACTGGTAGCTGGCCAGTTCGGCCATCGGCACCTGGCCGCGAACGACCACGGTGCCTGCGCCTGCGGCCGACGTGCCGGTGACCAGGCCCCGGCGGGTTGAAAGATCGCCGGTGACGTCGCCGACCGACGGCTCCGGCACGGCGATCTCGATCTCGACGATCGGCTCGAGCACCACCGGCTGTGCCTCGCGGATGGCCGCCATGAAGGCCTTGCGGCCGGCGGTCGCGAAGGCGATGTCCTTGCTGTCGACGCTGTGGTGCTTGCCGTCGTGCACCACCACGCGCACGTCGACCACCGGATAGCCGGCGATCGCACCGCACGCCAGCACTTCGCGCACGCCCTTCTCGACCGCGGGGATGAAATGCCCCGGAATCGCGCCGCCGCGAACCTCGTCGGCAAACTCGAAGCCGCCGCCGCGCGCCAGCGGCTCGATGCGCAGGAAGACTTCACCGAACTGGCCGGCGCCGCCGGTCTGCTTCTTGTGGCGGTAATGGCCCTCGGCCGGCGCGGTCACGGTCTCGCGGTAGGCGATGCGCGGCGGCCGCGTCTGCACCTCGAAGCGGTACACCTCGCGCAGGCGGTCGAGCACGATGCGCAGGTGAAGCTCGCTCAGGCCGTAGAGCACAGTCTCGTTGGTCGCCATCACATGCTCGATGCGCAGGCAGGGGTCCTCGGCCGCGAGCTTGCCAAGGATCTCCCAGGCGCGCTGCTCGTCGCCATGGCGCTTGGGCTCCACGGCCAGGCCGTGCACCGGCACCGGAAACGCCAACGGCGCGAGATGGACATGGCTGTCCTCGGCCGCATCGTGCAGCACGGCATCGAAGTGGATCTCGTCGACCTTGGCCACCGCCACGATGTCGCCCGGCACCGCGTGCGACACCTCGACATGGTCCTTGCCCTGCAGCATGAACAGGTGCCCCACCTTGAAGGGCTTGCGGCCATCGCCGATGTAGAGCTGGCTGTCGCGCGTGAGCGTGCCCTGATGCACGCGAAAGATGCCCATCTTGCCGACGTAGGGGTCGATAGTGACCTTGAACACGTGCGCCAGCACGTGCAGCGACGGGTCGGGCCTGGCCTGCATGGGCTTGGCCTGGGCGCCCTCGCCGACGATGAAGTCCGGCGGGTTGGCCTCGCTCGGGTCGGGCAGGAGCTTGACGATCACGTCCAGCAGTTCGGCCACGCCGGCGCCGCTGCGCGACGAGACGAAGCACACCGGAATCAGGTGGCCTTCGCGCAGCGCCTGCTCGAGCGGCGCGTGCAGCTCGGCCGGATTCACGTCGCCCTCCTCGAGGTAGCGCTCGACGAAGGCCGCGTCGACCTCGACCACCTGTTCCACCAGCGCGCGGTGCGCCGCCTCGACGGGGCCGAAGTCGGACTGCCCGAAGCGGTTGAAGAAGCAGTCCACCACCTGCCTGCCGACCCCGTCGGGCAGGTTCAGCGGCAGGCATTCGCGGCCGAAGGTGGCCTGGATGTCGGCCAGCAGGCCCGCCAGCGAGATGCCCTGCGAGTCGATCTTGTTGACGATGATCATGCGCGCGAGATGACGCGAGGCCGCGTACGCCATCATGCGCACCGTCATCGGCTCGATGCCGGTGGCGGCATTGATGACCACCGCCACCGTTTCGACCGCCTCCAGCGCCGGCAGGCTCTGGCCGAGGAAGTCGGGGCCGCCGGGCGTGTCGATGAAGTGGATGCGCGTGCCGGCATGCGTGAGGTGCAGCACCGATGCATTGAGCGAGTGCTGCAGGCGGCGCTCCAGGGGGTCATGGTCGCTGACGGTGCTGCCGCGCTCGACGCTGCCGCAGGCCTTGATGGCACCCGCCTTGAACAACAGGGCCTCGGCGAGGGAGGTCTTGCCGGCGGCGGCGGCGCCGACGAGCGCCAGTGTTCGCACCGCTCCCATTTCGGCCGCGAGGCCGTTCGATCGGCTTGGCATGGCTGCACTCCTTCGCATCCGGAAGGCCGACCCGGCGGCCCGCAGGGGCTCGGGTGCTGCGCACGGACGCCAGGCCAGCGTACGGGATCGGCCGGGCCGGCGCAAGCCGTCGGGCGCCCGCCCTCAGAAAACGGCCGACAGCGCGAGCGTCAGCAGCAGCCCCATCACGGAGATCACCGTCTCCATCACCGACCAGGTCTTGATCGTCTGCCCCACCGTGAGGCCGAAGTATTCCTTCACCAGCCAGAAGCCCGCGTCGTTCACATGGGAGAAGAACAGCGAGCCGGCGCCGATGGCCAGCACCACGAGCGACAGGTGGTTGGTCGACAGCCCGCCGGCCAGCGGCGCGATGATGCCCGCCGCGGTGACGGTCGCCACCGTCGCGGAGCCTGTCGCCAGGCGGATCAGCACCGCCACGATCCAGCCCAGCACCAGCGTCGACAGGCCCGCCGCGAGCGCGATCTTGGCGATGGCATTGCCGGTGCCGCCGTCGACGAGCGCCTGCTTGAAGCCGCCGCCAGCGCCCACGATGAGCATGACGCCCACCACCGGCAGCAGGCTGTCGGCGATCTTCCTGGCCAGCACGGGCAGCGTGAAGCCCACGGCCGTGCCGAAGGTCACCATGGCCAGCAACACGGCCACCAGCAAGGCGAAGACGGGGTCGCCGATGAAGTCGAGCACCGGCCGCAGCGGGGCCGACTTGTCCAGCCAGATGTCGGCCGCCGCCTTCAGCAGCATCAGCACCAGGGGCGACAGCAGGGTGACCAGGGTCCATGCGAAGGTCGGGCTTGCGCTCGGCTTCTGGTCGACTGCATTGCCTGCCGACCCCGAGGCCGTGACCGCCAGCCCCGCGCCGGCCGCGCCGATCGGAACCAGCCGGGCCGCCAGCAGGCCGAAGAGCGGCCCGGCCACGGCCACCGTCGGAATCGCGATCAGCAGCCCGAGTGCCAGGGTCACGCCGACGTTCGCATGCAGGATGGCAATGGCGGCAAGCGGCCCCGGATGCGGCGGAATGAACCCGTGCAGCACCGACAGGCCGGCCAGCGCCGGAATGCCGAGCCGCATGGCGGGGCCCTTGGAGCGGTGTACCGCGAGCATGACCACGGGAATCAGCAGCACGAGCCCGATCTCGAAGAACATCGGTATGCCGATGATGCTGGCGACCAGCGCCATCTTCCAGGGCAGCGTGGCGGGGCGCCCGCGCAGCAGCGTCTCGACCAGCCTGTCGGCGCCGCCGGAATCCGCCAGCAGCTTGCCCAGCATCGCGCCCAATGCGATGAGCACGCCCACGTAGCCCAGCACGCCGCCGACGCCGTTTTCATAGGACGCCGTCACCTTGTCCAGCGGAATGCCCGAACCGACGCCGACGAAGAGCGCGCCGATGGTCAGGGCCAGGAAGGCATGCAGCTTCAGCCACACGATCAGCACGACCAGCAGCGCGATGCCGATGGCCGCGACGGCCAGCACCTGGATGTCGTGCGCGTTCAGCGCGGTGGAAGCGTCCATTTATTTCAGGCCCAGGGTTTCGATGATGGTCTGGGCCAGCGCGGAGGGCGCCGGGCCGATGTCGACGCGAATCGCGGGCTCGTCCGCCGCGGGCTCTTCCAGGTCGGCGAACTGGCTGTCGAGCAAGCTGGGCGGCATGAAGTGGCCGTGGCGGGCCATCAGGCGCGAGGCGATGGTCTCGCGCGAGCCGTGGAGGTACACGAACACCACACCCGCGCCGCGCCGGTTGATCACCTCGCGGTAGGAGCGCTTGAGCGCCGAGCAGGTGATGAGCCCATGCTCGCCGGCGGCGATGCGCTCGTCCACCCAGTCCGCCACCTTGCGCAGCCAGGGTGCGCGGTCTTCGTCGGTGAGCGGATGTCCCGCTTCCATCTTGGCGATGTTCGCAGGCGGATGCAGTGCATCGCCTTCCTCGAAGGGCCAGGACAGGCGGCCAGCGAGGATGGCGGCCACGGTCGTCTTGCCGCAGCCCGAGACGCCCATGAGCACCAGCACCTGCGGTTTTTGATTGGAAAGAGGCATTGGTTTCCTTGTCAGCCCAGCGCGTCGTTCAGTTGTTCGCGGAATTCGGTCAGGCTCACGGCTGCGCCGATCTCGCGCGGCAGCGCATCGCGCACCGAGAATACGCCGACGACCTTCGTGCCCGCCACCAGCGGCAGATGGCGAAGGCCCCTCTCCAGCATGAGCACCACCGCGTCGGACACCGGCGTCTCCGGCGGCACGCAGATCGGGTTGGGCGTCATGACTTCGCGCACCGGCGTGCGATCGGGGTCGAGCCCCCGCGCCAGCACGCGGGTCATCAGGTCGCGCTCGGTCAGGATGCCCACCAGGACGTCCGGCAGCTCCATGACGAGCACGCTGCCGCAGTTGGCGCGCGTCATCACGCAGGCGGCGTCGCGCACGCTGGCCTGCGGAGCGAGGCTGATCAGGTGCGTGCGGGAGATGGATTGGAAAACGGTGCGCTCGGCCATGGTGCGCCCTCCTGAAAGAGGGTCAATGGTGCCCCGGGCCGCCGATCAGCGCAAGGAGGCGTTCAGCCGCTCGAGCGCTGCGGCGCCGGGGCACAGTTCGGCCGGCCCCAGGGCGTTGAGCGGCCGGCCGCTGGTGTTGAGGGCGGTGTGCAGGTCGGTGGCCAGCGGATCGACATACAGCAGGCCTGTGACCACCTCGCCCATTTCCTGGTGGCGCTGCATGTAGGCCATGGCGGCGTGGCGGTCGCCGGGCGTGTAGTCGGGGTGCAGGCTGCGCAGGCGCAGCAGCGTGCCGTCGTGCTGGCGCACGTCCATCACCTCACCCGGCTCGATGTCGACGGAAATCTCGTCCCGCCCGCTGATGAAGTCGATGCGGCTCACCGCTTCGTTGTGCTCGCGCACGTAGTCGTAGCTCTTGGTGCTGCCGGGATGGTTGTTGAAGGCCACGCACGGACTGATCACGTCGATGAACGCCGAACCGCCGTGGCTGATCGCGCCCTTGATGAGCGGTACCAGCTGCGCCTTGTTGCCCGAGAAGCCGCGCCCCACGTAGCTGGCGCCCAGCTGCAGCGCCATGGCCACCAGGTCGACCGGGCTGTCGGTGTTGACCACGCCCTTCTTGCTCTTGGAGCCCTGGTCGGCCGTGGCCGAGAACTGGCCCTTGGTCAGGCCGTAGACGCCGTTGTTCTCCACGATGTAGGCCATGCGCACGCCGCGCCGCATGGCGTGGGCGAACTGGCCCAGGCCGATGGAGGCCGAGTCGCCGTCTCCGGAAACGCCCAGGTACAGCAGGTCGCGGTTGGCGAGGTTGGCGCCGGTCAGCACGCTGGGCATGCGGCCGTGCACGGTGTTGAAGCCGTGCGAGGCCCCCAGGAAGTAGTCCGGCGTCTTGGAACTGCAGCCGATGCCCGAGAGCTTGGCCACGCGATGCGGCTCGATGTCCAGCTCCCAGCAGGCCTCGATGATGGCGGCCGAGATCGAGTCGTGGCCGCAGCCGGCGCACAACGTGGAGATCTTTCCTTCGTAGTCGCGCCGCGTGTAGCCCACCTTGTTGACGGCCAGCGTCGGATGGCGCAGCCTGGGCTTGGCGAGGTAGGTCATGCCGCCTCCTTCGTCGGATGAACATGCGTGGCGATGGCCTGCACGATGAAGCGCGCGGTGATCGGAGTGCCGTCGAAATGCAGCACCCGGATCAGCCGCGCCGGGTCGGCATCCAGCTCGTTGACCAGCAGGCTGCGCATCTGCGCGTCGCGGTTCTGCTCGACCACGAACACCTTCTCGTGCTGCGCCACGAACTGCGCCACGCTCTCGGGAAAGGGAAAGGCGCGCAGCCGCATGGCGTCGAGGTGGATGCCCCGCGCTTCGAGCGCATCCAGCGCCTCGTGCATCGACGGGCTGGTCGAGCCGAAATAGATCACGCCCAGCGCGGTCTTGCGGGCCGCGGGCCGCAGCACCGGCTGCGGCACCAGCGTGGCCGCGGTCGCGAACTTCTTCAGCAGCCGCTCCATGTTGTAGATGTAGTCCGGCCCGCGCTCCGAATACCGGGCGTAGGCGTCGCGCGTGGTGCCGCGCGTGAAGTAGCTGCCCTTGGTCGGGTGCGTGCCCGGCAGCGTGCGCCAGGGAATGCCGTCGCCGTCCACGTCCTTGTAGCGGCCGAAGTCGCGGCCCGCCTCCAGCTCATCGGCGCTCATGACCTTGCCGCGGTCGTAGGCCTGGCTGTCGTCCCAGGCAAAGGGCTCGCACAGCCGCTGGTTCATGCCGATGTCCAGGTCGGTCATCAGGAACACGGGCGTCTGCAGCCGGTCGGCCAGGTCCAGCGCCGCCGCCGCGTGTGCGAAGCACTCGTGCGGGTCCTCGGGAAACAGCAGCACGTGCTTGGTGTCGCCGTGCGAGGCATAGGCGCAGGCCAGGATGTCGGCCTGCTGCGTGCGCGTGGGCATGCCGGTGGAGGGCCCGCCGCGCTGCACGTTGATCAAGGTGATCGGAATCTCCGCGAAGTAGGCCAGGCCGATGAATTCGGCCATCAGCGAAATGCCGGGCCCCGAGGTCGCGGTGAAGGCGCGCGCGCCGTTCCAGCCCGCGCCGACCACCATGCCGATCGAGGCCAGCTCGTCCTCCGCCTGCACGATGGCGAAGCGGTGCTGGCCGGTGGCCGGGTCCACCCGGAACTTGCTGCAGTACTTCTGGAAGGCCTCGGCCACCGACGACGACGGCGTGATCGGGTACCAGGCCGCGACCGTGGCGCCGCCATACACGCAGCCCAGCGCCGCGGCGCTGTTGCCGTCCACGAAGATGCGCCCGCCCACCCGGTCGGCGCGCCGCACCTGCAGCCCCACCGGCTCGCGCAGGTTCTCCCGCGCGAAGTCGCAGCCCAGGTGCAGCGCCTGCACGTTGGAGGCCAGCAGCTTTTCCTTGCCCTTGTACTGCTCGCCGAACAGCTTCTCGACCACCTCGGGCTCGATGCCCAGCAGGACGGCCAGGGCGCCCACGTAGACGATGTTCTTGAACAGCTGCCGCTGGCGCGGGTCTTGATAGACGGCGTTGCAGATTTCGGTGAGCGGCATGCCGATCACGCGGATGTCGTCGCGAAACCTGGAAGGCGGCAGCGGCCGGGTGCTGTCGTAGAAAAGATAGCCGCCCGGCGCCAGCTCGGCCACGTCGGCGTCCCAGGTCTGCGGGTTCATCGCCACCATCATGTCCGTGCCGCCGCGCCGACCCAGGTGCCCGTCTTCGGTCACGCGCACCTCGTACCAGGTCGGCAGGCCCTGGATGTTGCTCGGGAAGATGTTGCGCGGGCTCACCGGCACGCCCATGCGCAGGATGGCCTTGGCGAACAGCTCGTTGGCCGAAGCCGAGCCCGAGCCGTTGACGTTGGCGAACTTGATGACGAAGTCGTTGACCGCCTCGATCTGCTGTTGCGTCATGCGGCCACCCCCTGCCCCGCCGGCGTCATCTTCAGCAGGAATTTCTGCATGTCCCAGGCGCCCGTCGGGCAGCGCTCGGCGCACAGGCCGCAATGCAGGCAGACGTCTTCGTCCTTGACCATGACGCGCCCCGTCTTGAGCCCGCCCGAGACGTACAGGTCCTGCGCCAGGTTCAGCGCCGGCGCCTTGAGCCGGGGCCTGAGTTCGTCTTCTTCCGCGTTGTCGACGAAGTTGATGCAGTCCATCGGGCAGATGTCGACGCAGGCGTCGCACTCGATGCAGGCAGCCTCGGTGAACACGGTCTGCACGTCGCAGTTCAGGCAGCGCTCGGCCTCCTTGAAGGCGGTGGCGGCGTCGAAGCCCAGTTCCACTTCCACGCGGATGCTGGCCAGCGCCGTCTCGGCCTTGGCCCACGGCACCTTGTAGCGCAGGTCGTTGGAGGTGTCGTTGTCGTAGCTCCACTCGTGGATGCCCATCTTCTGCGACACCAGGTTGGTCATGGGTGCCGGCCGCACGTAGACCGGCTCGGCGCGCAGCAGCTTGTCGATGGAAACCGCCGCCTCGTGGCCGTGGGCGACGGCCGTGATGATGTTCTTCGGCCCGAAGGCCGCATCGCCGCCGAAGAACACGTTCGGCACCGAGGACTGGAAGGTGTTCTTGTCGAGCACCGGCAGGCCCCACTTGTCGAAGTCGATGCCGCAATCGCGCTCGATCCAGGGGAATGCGTTTTCCTGCCCCACCGCCACCAGCACGTCGTCGCATTCGAAGTACGCCTCCGGCTCGCCGGTGGGCACCAGCGAGCGCCGGCCCTCGGCGTCGTACTCGGCGCGCACGATCTCGAAGCGCATGCCCACGAGCTTGCCGTCCTCGTGCACGAAGGCCTTCGGCACATGGAAGTTGATGATCGGGATGCCCTCGTGCGCGGCGTCTTCCTTCTCCCAGGGCGAGGCCTTCATCTCGTCGAAGCCGCTGCGCACGATGACCTTCACGTCGGTGCCGCCCAGGCGGCGCGCCGACCGGCAGCAGTCCATGGCCGTGTTGCCGCCGCCCAGCACGATCACGCGCCGGCCGATGCTGCTGACGTGGCCGAAGGACACGGAGTTCAGCCAGTCGATGCCGATGTGGATGCCGGCCGCGGCCTCCTGCCGCCCCGGCACGTCGAGGTCGCGCCCGCGCGGGGCGCCGCAGCCGACGAAGATCGCATCCCAGTCCTGCGCCATCAGCGCCTTCATCGACGCGATGCGCTCGCCGCCGCGGAATTCCACGCCCAGGTCCAGCACGTAGCCCGTCTCTTCGTCGATGACCGACTCGGGCAGGCGAAAGCGCGGAATCTGCGTGCGGATGAAGCCGCCGGCCTTGGCCTCGCCGTCGAACACCGTCACCTCGTAGCCCAGCGGCGCCAGGTCGCGCGCGACCGTGAGCGAGGCCGGCCCGGCGCCGATGCAGGCGACACGCTTGCCGTTCTTCGGCACGGGCTGGGGCATGCGCGCGCGCACGTCGTCCTTCATGTCGGCCGCCACGCGCTTGAGCCGGCAGATCGCCACCGGCTCAGGCGCCTCGGCGTTGCTTTCTTCCACCCGGCCGCGTCGGCAGGCCGGCTCGCAGGGCCGGTCGCAGGTGCGCCCCAGGATGCCGGGAAAGACGTTGGAGGCCCAGTTGATCATGTAGGCGTCGCCGTAGCGGCGCTGCGCGATCATGCGTATGTATTCGGGGACAGGCGTGTGCGCCGGGCAGGCGTACTGGCAATCGACGACTTTGTGGAAATAGGTCGGGTCCGCAATATTCGTTCGCTGCAACGCATATCTCCTGGCTGTCGCCTGGAGCCCCGGAGGAGCCGGCGAGTGGCTTTTTCGCGAGTATGCGCCGCGCCTGCGCACGCGCGGGCTTGGTGGAATCCCGCAGCAATCTAGGTATTTACCCTTGCGTACCGATACGTAGACACCCGCCGGGCGGCTACGGACGACAGCGCCGCGGCGGCCGGACAGACTCGCCGCAACGGCCTCGCGCGGCTTCGCGGCGGGCCGCAGCCAGAGACAAGGACCCCTTTCCATGACCGCCTTCGCAAGCAGCGCGACCGCCGGCGCCTCCAGCCCCGACGCCATCGCCGACAACAACACCCCCTACACCTTCGAAGAAAAGCGCAAGCGCATCTTCGCCATCTTCGCCGCCTCGTCCGGCAACCTGGTGGAGTGGTTCGACTTCTACGTCTACGCCTTCTGCGCCATCTATTTCGCGCCGGCCTTCTTCCCCAAGTCCGACCCGACGGTGCAGCTGCTGAACACGGCCGGCGTGTTCGCCGCCGGCTTCCTGATGCGTCCGATCGGCGGCTGGCTCTTCGGCCGGCTGGCCGACCGCAAGGGCCGCAAGACCTCGATGGTGACCTCGGTGGTCATGATGTGCGTGGGCTCGCTGGTGATCGCCTGCCTGCCGACCTACGCGCAGATCGGTGCCGCGGCGCCCGCGCTGCTGCTGCTCGCGCGGCTGCTGCAGGGCCTGTCGGTCGGCGGCGAGTACGGCACCACCGCCACCTACATGAGCGAAGTGGCGATGCGCGGACAGCGCGGCTTCTTCTCGTCCTTCCAGTACGTCACGCTGATCGGCGGCCAGTTGCTGGCCGTGGTCGTGGTCGTGGTGCTGCAGCAGGTGCTGGACGAGGCCGAACTGCGCAGCTGGGGCTGGCGCATTCCCTTCGTGCTCGGCGCCGTGGCCGCCATCGTGGCCCTGATGCTGCGCCGCACGCTGACCGAGACCGCCAGCACCAAGACCCGCGCCGCCAAGGGCGCCGGCAGCATGGCCGAACTGTTCAAGCACCACAAGCGCGCCTTCTTCGTGGTGCTGGGCTACACGGCCGGCGGCTCGCTGATCTTCTACACGTTCACCACCTACATGCAGAAGTACCTGGTGAACTCGGCCGGCATGTCGATCAAGACCGCCAGCAACATCATGACGGCCTGCCTGTTCATCTACATGTGCATGCAGCCGCTGTTCGGCGCGCTGTCGGACCGCATCGGCCGCCGCAGCAACATGCTGCTCTTCGGCGCCCTGGGCGTGCTGATGACGGTGCCGGTGCTGACCAGCCTGCAGAGCGTGAGCAGCCCGCTGATGGCCGGCGTGCTCATCACCCTGGCGCTGGCGGTGGTGAGCTTCTACACCTCGATCAGCGGCATCGTGAAGGCCGAGATGTTCCCGCCCGAAGTGCGCGCGCTGGGCGTGGGCCTGTCGTACGCCGTGGGCAATGCCATCTTTGGCGGCAGCGCCGAATACGTGGCGCTCGGACTGAAGTCGATCGGCCACGAGTCGTACTTCTACTGGTACGTGACCGGCATGATGGCCCTGGCATTCCTGGTGAGCCTGCTGCTGCCGAAGCAGGCGACCTACCTGCACAACGACAAGTAAGTTGACGGGCGCCGTTTCGCGGCCCGGCAGGCCGGTTGGAGGGGGCGAGGCCGCCTCGACCGGCGTCTGGCTGTCCTCTCACACGTTCCGGCCTGCAGGTGCTGGATTGCCGCGAAGCGGATTCAGCGAATGACGAACGCCAGGTTGGCCAGCACGTAGCCGACGGGCATGAACACCCCTCCTCCCGCGTATTGCAGCTCCAGCGCGTCCTGTTGCCCCCCGGAAACCGACCCGGCAGTGCCGAGGGTGGTCGAAGCGCGACGCGTGCCGAGCTGGATGGTTGAGCCCGACTTGGCGGCGGCCACCTTCATGCCGTCGGCGCTGCTCGCGACCGCGGTCCAGGCACCGGCGTCGCTGGTCACGCGCCAGGTCCGGCCGATGTCGCTGGACTCGTAGATGCGGCCGCCGCTGGTCGCGGCCACGGCATAGCGGCCGTCGGCGGACGTGGCGATGCCTCGCCAGTCCCGGCTGACAGTCTGCGCATCCCACGTTGTCCCCGAATCGGTGGACACCCAGACGGCGCCCGTGTCCACGGTGGCATACAGGATGCTGCCGTCGGCAGACGCCGCCGCCGACCACCAGAACTGGCTGCTCGCGCGCGCGGTCCAGCTCACGCCGTAGTCGGTCGAGACATACAGCTGGGCGCCATTGGTGGCCGCCACGAGTACCCGGCCATCGGCCGAAGAGGCCACGGCACGCCAGGGCCGGTCCGACTCACGCGCCGTCCAGCTGCTGCCGCCGTCCGAGGAGGTCCAGATCTGCCCCAGGTAGGCGGTCGCGACCAGGCGCGAGCCGTCGGCGGAACTGGCCACCGCGCTCCAGGCTCGGGACGATCCGTCGTTGGACCACGAGTTGCCGCCGTCGGTCGAGCGGAAAAGCGCACCGCCGTTGGTAGAGGCGAGCT
>PJUB01000302.1_pt1 | contig 25091 bp, 22 predicted proteins | sample 1512141 | NCBI WGS metagenome assembly PJUB01 (sample SAMN08177677, study PRJNA422409) | Soil metagenome, whole genome shotgun sequencing project. | isolation source: Soil enriched on filter paper: alkali lignin treatment | place: USA: Madison | collected 2015-01-15 | reverse complement strand
TCGGGCGCCATCCAGCACTTGGCCGGCATGAAGGATTCGAAGGTCATCGTCGCCATCAACAAAGACCCCGAAGCGCCGATTTTCGGCGTGGCCGATTATGGTCTGGTCGGTGACTTGTTCCAGGTCGTGCCCGAACTGACGGGCGCGCTGTAAGCCTCGATAATCCAGGGGTACCGAAACCCGCGGGCATTATGTCCGCGGGTTTTTTCATGCCCGGCTGACAATCGCAACTATTTGATATTTACCTACTAAAACTTTTGATCTTTGGAAAGATTCTGATAATGTGTTCCGCGCGCAGCTAGATTCGCGCAAGTGCTTGGCCTGTACATAACGAAGGAGATTCGGGATGGATTGGTTCTTTGACACTCTGCGAAAGTATCCGGAGCTTGCAATCTTCCTTACCCTGGGTCTGGGGTATTGGATAGGGGCCAAGAAAATATTCGGATTCAACCTGGGGGCGGTGACCGGCACCTTGCTGGTCGGTGTGCTGGTCGGCCAGCTCGACATCACCATCGCCCCCATCGTCAAGCAAGTCTTTTTCCTGTTGTTCCTGTTCGGCCTGGGTTATGGCGTCGGACCACAGTTCTTTCGCGGCATGAAAAGCGATGGCCTGCCCCAGGTCATCTTCGCCGTCGTCATCTGCGTCATCTGCTTGTTGGTCACCTGGGCGACCGCCGTGGGTTTCGGCTTCGATGCCGGCACGGGCGCGGGCCTGCTGGCTGGCGCGCAAACGATTTCGGCCGTGATGGGCGTGGCTACCGACACGATCAACGGCCTGGGTATCGACGCGGCGACCAAGAAGAAATGGATCGACAGCATTCCGGTGGCCTATGCCGTCTGCTACATCTTCGGCACGGTCGGCAGCGCCTGGCTGCTGGCATCGCTGGGCCCCAAGCTGATGCGGGTGGACATCGTCAAGGAGTGCAAGGAGTACGAGGCCAAGATGTCCGGCGGGTCTGATTCGATGGAACTGTCCGGCTACCGCAAGTTCATTGCGCGGGCCTACAAGCTCGAGCACATGGAGTTCGTCGGCAAGACCGTCGGTGATCTGGAGTCGCGATTTGTGGAGGCGCGCGTATTCGTCGAGCGCATACGCCGCGGCGACCAGATCATCGACAACGATTCCACCACCGTGCTGCAGGCGGGCGACGTGCTGGGCGTGACGGGCCGGCACGACGCGCTGGTGTTGCAGGCGGCGGGCATCATCGGCACCGAAGTCGAGGATCGCGACCTGCTGAGCCTGCCAGCCGAAGTCATCGAGGTGGTGCTCACCAACAAGAACCTCGCGGGCAAGACCGTCAAGGAAATCTCGGAACTCGAAGCCGTGCGCCAGCTGGGCCGCGGCGTGTTCCTGCGCAAAGTGGTGCGCGGCGGGCACGAGATGCCGATCAACTGGGGCTTGAAGCTGGACCGCGGCGATCACCTGTTCATCCTGGGCGCCAAGCGCGACGTGGAGCGGGTGGTCGACAAGGTGGGCTACGTCGACCGTCCCACCGAGCAGACCGACATGGTGTTCGTCGGCTTCGGCATCCTGCTGGGCGGCCTGTTCGGCTCGCTGGTGCTGACCGTGAGCGGTATCCCCATCACCTTGTCGACCTCGGGCGGCTCGCTGATCGCCGGCCTCATCTTCGGTTACCTGCGGTCGGTGCATCCGACTTTCGGGCGGGTGCCGGAGCCCGTGCATTGGTTCCTGACATCGGTCGGCCTGACGGCCTTCGTGGCGGTGGTCGGCATCAGTTCGGGGCCGGGCTTCGTGCTGGGCTTCCAGCAATTGGGGGCCAAGCTGTTCGTCGCCGGCATCATCGCGACCAGCGTGCCGATGATTCTGGGGGTGTTCATCGCCCGCTACATCTTCAAGTTCCACCCCGCCATCGTGCTGGGTGTCTGCGCCGGCGCCCGCACCACCACGGCGGCTATCGGGCAGATCACCGAGACCGCCAAGAGCCAGGTGCCGGCGTTGGGCTACACCGTGCCTTATGCCATCGGCAATACCTTGCTCATCATCTGGGGCATCGTCATCGTCATGTTGATGACCTAGCGGGAACGTCCCGCCCGCGCAGCGCGGGCGGGGCATCAAGCGGATACGGGGAAAATCCCCGGCAAGCGCCTGTCAAATCGCAAACCAGGAGTACTGAATAATGGCTTCCACCGCGCCTCTCACCGTCAGCCTGGCCTCGGCCCTGAAAACCACCCGTTCCCGCCAGCGCGACCTGGAGCAACTGTCGCCGTTCGAACTGAAGGATTACCTGATCACCCTGGCCAAGGACAGTCAGCAGACCGCCGCGCTGACCATGTTGAATGCCGGTCGCGGCAACCCCAACTGGATCGCCACCGAACCGCGCGACGCGTTCTTCCTGCTGGGCCAGTTCGCCATGAAGGAAGCGCGCCGGGTGCGCGACGACGGAATTCTGGCGGGCATGCCGCCCAAGAAGGGTTGCGCCGACCGGTTGCGCAAGTTCCTGTCCAAGAACAAGGGCGCCGCCGGCGCGGATTTCCTGGCCGGGGTGCTGGAATACGGCGTCAAGATCAAGAACTTCGTGCCGGATGAATGGATCCATGAACTGACCGACAGCATCATCGGCGACAACTACCCCGTGCCGCCGCGCTCGCTGGTGCACCTGGAGCAGGTGGTGCACGACTACCTGATCAAGGAAATGTGCGACGGCCGCCCGCCCAAGGGCAAGTTCGATCTGTTCCCGGTCGAAGGCGGCACGGCGGCCATGTGCTACATCTTCGACTCGCTGATGCAGAACGGCCTGCTCAAGCAGGGCGACACCATTGCGCTGTTCCTGCCCACCTTCACGCCTTACATCGAGATCGCGCACCTGGAGCGCTTCCAGTTCAAGATCGTGGCCATCAATGCCAGCAGCGTGCGCGCTGACGGCACGCATGATTGGCACTATCCGGCGTCGGAGATCGCCAAGCTGGAGAACCCCAAGATCAAGCTGGCGGTGACGGTGAACCCCAGCAATCCGCCTTCCGTCGCCTTCAGCCCGGTCGAGATGAAGCAGATCGTCGGCCTGATCCGCAAGAATCCGGACCTGGTGCTGGTGACCGATGACGTGTATGGCACGTTCGTGCCGAACTTCCGTTCGCTGATGGCCGAGGTGCCGCACAACACCATCTGCGTCTATTCGTTCTCGAAGAATTTCGGTTGCACGGGCTGGCGCCTGGGCGTGATCGCCACCCACGAGAAGAACACGATGGACCGCCGCATCGCCGAGCTGCCCGCGTCATGGAAGCAGCGTCTGAACAAGCGCTATGGCGCCATGACGATGGAACCCGAAAAGCTCAAGTTCATCGACCGGATGGTGGCCGACAGCCGCAACGTGGCGCTGAACCACACCGCCGGCCTGTCGCTGCCGCAGCAGGTGCAGATGGGCTTTTTCGCGTTGTCGCACCTGCTGGACCTGAAGGATGCGTACAAGCACCTGACGATGCAGATTGTGCGGGCTCGCCGCGACGCGCTGTGGCGCGGCCTGGGCGCGCCGCTGCCGCCGGAAGACCCGATGCGCGGCTGGTACTACGTCGAGCTGGACTTCATGGTGTGGGCCAAGAACACCTATGGCGACGCCTTCTGCAAGTACATGACGACGAACTACGAACCGGTGGACTTCCTGTTCCGCCTGGCCGAGAAGTCGGGCGTGGTGCTGATGGATGGCGGCGGCTTTGGCGGCCCGCCGTGGTCCATCCGCATCTCGCTGGCCAACCTGGACGACGGCGATTATTCCAAGATCGGCAAACACATGGTCGAGGCCGCCACGGAATACGTCGAGGCCTGGAAGGCCGGTCAACTGGTGCGTTCGGGTCCCACCGCGGGCAAGGGCCAGACGGTCAAGGCATCGGCCGCCAAGCGCAAGGCCGGTGGCAAGAACGCCGCCAAGAAGGCCGTGAAAAAGGCGGTGAAGCAGGCCGCCAAGGCGGAGCGTTCCGCCAAGAAGGCCACGGCAGGCAAGTAGCAGGCAGCGGCAACCACCAGGGCGACATGACCTTATGACGTGCTCAGTCGGGTTTTTCAATAGCGTTCCCATCGCGGTGCTGTTCCTGACGGTGGGGTTGGGATACCTGATCGGCAAGCTCAAGGTCGGGCCGATTCAACTGGGCGGCGTGTGCGGCACGCTGATCGTCGCCCTGTTGATCGGCCAGACCGGCTGCCAGATGCGCGGCGACCTGAAAGAGGTCGCGTTTGCCCTGTTCATCTTCGCCATGGGCTACTCGGGCGGGCCGCAGTTCTTTGCCAACCTGAACCGCTCCAGCCTGCGCTACATCCTGCTGCCGGTGATCGAAGCCTTGCTGGTGCTGACCATCGTGCTGGCGGCCGTGCCGCTGTTCGGGCTGGACGCGGGCACCGCGGCCGGCCTGGCGGCGGGGGCGGCGACCGAATCGGCGGTGGTGGGCACCGCCGCCGAGGCGCTCAAGCACCTGGGCCTGCCCGATGCCGACGTGCAGCGCATGGAAGCCAATATCGCCACGGCCTACACGCTGACGTATCTGGTGGGGCTGATCAGCATCGTTTTCTTTACCAGCCAGGTGGCGCCGGCCCTGCTGCGCATCAACCTGCGCGAGGCATCCAAGGCGCTGGAGGAAAAACTGGGCGTGGCTTCGGGCGAAAGCGAAGACAGCAATCTGCCGACGTTGCCGCGTCTGGTGGGGCGTTCGCACGTGGTCAAGGACGCTGACGGCAAGACGGTGGCCGAGGTCGAGGCGGCCCTGGGCGGGCGCACGGCCATCAGCCGCATCCTGCGCAATGGCGAAGCGGTCGAACCTGTGCCCGATGACGCGCTGGCAACCGGCGACATCGTGGTGGTGCTGGGACTGAGGCGATTCGCGTTGCGCGCCGGCTCGGTGATCGGTCCGGAAATCCAGCTGCCCGAGGCGCACGCCGACGATCTGCAGTTGAGCGAACGGGTGGTGATCGTCAGCAAGAAGTCCGTCAACGGCCACACCTTGGGTGAACTGGCGCAGCGGCCGGGAGCCAAACGGGCTCGTGGCGTGTTCCTGCAATCGATCCAGCGGTCCGGCCACCTGTTGCCCGTCACGCCCGCCACGGTGCTTCAGTACGGCGACCTGGTGACGCTGGTGGGCGCCGAACCGGAACTGTCCGTGGCGGGGGCGGCGCTGGGCAACGAGCTGCGCCGCAGCGGCGTGACCGATCTGGTGTTCCTGGCATTCGGCATCCTGGCGGGGCTGCTGGTGGGGAGCCTGAGCGCCCGGCTCTGGGACATTCCGGTGTCGCTGGGCAGTGGCGGTGGCGCCCTGGTCAGCGGCCTGGTGTGCGGCTGGATCAACGCCAAACGGCCCGCGGTGGGGCATATGCCCGATCATGCCGTCCAGTTGCTCAAGGACCTGGGGTTGGCGATTTTCGTGGCCTGCGTCGGCTTGTCGGCGGGGCCCGAGGCGGTGTCGCTGATCCGCGAGCACGGTGCCGTGCTGCCCCTGATCGGGCTGCTGGTCTCGCTGGGGCCGGCCTGCCTGTCACTATGGGTCGGCCACAAGCTGCTCAAGATTGAAGGGCCGTTGCTGGTGGGGGCCATTGCCGGCCAGCACGTCAGCACGCCGGCCATCAGTGCGATCCTGGGGGCGAGCGGCAGCGCCGTGCCGCTGCTGGGCTATACCGTCACCTACGCCATCGCCAACGTGATGCTGCCGGTGCTGGGGCCGATCATCGTGTCGCTGGCCCATCACCTGCGTTGAGGCGCCGGCGACTTTGCGGGCTGCACGCCCGCAAAGCGCGGCTGAGGGTTTAAGATCGGTTAGGGAAACCACCAAGACCGCCCATCGACCCGCGCCATGCGTGTCACCGAAGGCGGCGCCCCCCCGCACACCGCCCCGCCCGCCGTCACGGACGAGAGGCTCATGGAGACACGATGCCCTACCTTACCCCGCTGCAGGACTTCCGCTTTGCGCTGAAAGAACTGGCCGGCCTGGACGACGTCCTGAAGCTGCCCGGCTTCGAAGAGGTGACGCCCGATCTGGTGGATGCCATCCTGGAAGAAAACGGCCGCTTCGTCGAGCAGGCGATTGCCCCGCTGAACGTGCCGGGCGACACCCGGCCGCCCGTCTGGAACGACGGCCACGTGACGGCAACGCCCGGCTATGCGCAAGGATTCAAGGACTATGCCGCCGGGGGCTGGCAGGGCCTGCAGCATCCGCAGGCCTGGGGCGGACAGGGGCTGCCCAAGCTGGTCGCCGCCGCGCCCGGCGAAAACATCCAGGCGGCCAGCCTGGCGTTCTCGTTGTGCCCCATGCTGACCGATGGTGTGATCGAGGCCATCCTGACCGTGGGCTCCGAGGAGCAGCGCAAAAAGTTTGTCCCCAATTTGATCGGCGGCAAGTGGACGGGCACCATGAACCTGACCGAGCCGCAGGCCGGGTCGGACCTGGCCCAGGTGGCCACCCGCGCCGTGCGCCAGGAAGACGGTACGTACCGGCTGTCCGGCCAGAAGATCTTCATTACCTATGGCGAGCACGACCTGGCTGAAAACATCATCCACCTGGTGCTGGCACGCACGCCGGACGCCCCGCCGGGGGTGAAGGGCATTTCGTTGTTCATCGTGCCCAAGTTCCTGGTGGGGGCCGACGGCAGCCTGGGGGCGCGCAACGACGTCTGGTGTGCGTCGCTGGAGCACAAGCTGGGCATACACGGCAGCCCCACCGCGGTGCTGCTGTATGGCTCGGGCAAGGGCGAGGCGGGCGAGGGCGCGGTCGGTTACCTGGTAGGCGAGCTGAACCGCGGGCTGGAATACATGTTCATCATGATGAACGCCGCCCGGTATTCGGTGGGGCAGCAGGGCATCGGCGTGTCCGAGCGTGCCTACCAGCACGCGCTGGCCTATGCGCGCGAGCGGGTGCAGGGGCGGGCGGTGGAAGGCTCGGCCGCACCGGTCGCCATCGCGCGCCATCCGGACGTGCAGCGCATGCTGCTGACCATGAAGGCGCTGACCGAGGCCGCGCGGGCCGTGTCCTACGTGACAGCGGCGGCGCACGACAAGGGCACGCATCATCCCGATCCCGAGCAGCGCGCCCGCAACCGGGCGTTCTATGAATACATGGTGCCCATCGTGAAGGGCTTTTCGACCGAATCCGCCGTCGAAGTGGCGTCGCTGGGTATCCAGGTGCACGGCGGCATGGGCTACATCGAAGAGACCGGCGCGGCGCAGTATTACCGCGATGCCCGCATCCTGCCCATCTATGAAGGCACGACCGCGATCCAGGCCAACGACCTGGTCAGCCGCAAGACGCAACGCGATGCGGGCGCCACTGCCTTCGCCGCCATCTCTGCCATGCGCGAGACGTTGCGGGCCGTCGAGGCCGAATCCTCGCGCGCCTCGGCGCCCGAGCGTGACGGGCTGCGCCTGCTGCGTGACAACCTGGACAGCGCCATCCAGGCCTACGAGGCCGGCGTGGAGTTCATCCTGGAGCAATCGGCCGCGAACATCCGGGCCGTCTATTCCAGCAGCGTGCCTTATCTGATGCTGGCTGGCGTGGTGCATGGCGGCTGGCAGATGGCGCGCGCCGTGCTGGTGTGCCGCCGGCGCCTGGCCGCGGGGTCGACCGATCCGTTCCACCGCGAGAAGCTCGCCACCGGATTGTTCTACGCGGCGCACATCCTGCCGCGTGCCCTGGCCCTGTCGGCCGCGGTGCGTGCCGGGGTAGTGGCCGATGCCTGCGGGGCCGCTGCGAATATTGCATAAGGTTATATGCCTTGCGTATTTCCCCTGCAACAGGTTTGATGGAAGAATCGTTTTCACGGGCGGCTCCTGCCGCCGCCGGAACGATTACCCGGCTGGTCACCGGGCCTGGAGGCCAGCCGGTTCCGTAAACCTGAATGCGCACGAGAGGAGACACCATGAGTCATCTACGCCTGGGCGATACCGCCCCCGATTTCGAACAGGAATCCTCGGCCGGCCCGATCCGCTTCCATGAGTATCTGGGCAATAGCTGGGGTGTCCTTTTTTCGCATCCGGCCGACTTCACGCCGGTCTGCACGACCGAGCTGGGCTACACCGCCAAGCTGGCCGATGAATTCGCCAAGCGCAACGTGAAGGTGCTGGCCCTGTCCGTGGACGGCGCCGATTCGCACAGCAAGTGGATCGAAGACATCAACGACACGCAGTCCACCAAGGTCAATTTCCCGATCCTGGCCGACAAGGACCGCAAGGTGTCCGAGTTGTACGACATGATCCACCCGAACGCCAACGCCACGCTGACGGTGCGTTCGGTCTTCATCATTGATCCGAACAAGAAGGTCCGCCTCACCATCACGTACCCCGCCAGCACGGGGCGCAACTTCAATGAGATCCTGCGCGTCATCGACTCGCTGCAGCTGACCGACAGCCACAGCGTGGCCACGCCGGTCAACTGGGAAGACGGCGACGACGTGATCATCGTGCCGTCCCTGCAGGACGAAGCGGTGATCAAGCAGAAGTTCCCGAAGGGTTACAAGGCCGTGCGTCCGTACCTGCGCATTACGCCGCAACCGAATAAGTAAATAAGGAAATCGTGCGCAAGGCGGCGCGTGCCGCCTTGCCCGATTTCGGCGGGCAGTGCCCGTACAGCCGCGTTTTCCCCTGGGAAGGCGCGGCTTTTTTGCGTTCCGGGGGCGCCGCCGACCGCCGCGCTATATGCCTGGGAGCGATGAGCAATCAAAGAATGATTCGTTCCGTTCAGATCAGGCGCCCGGCAAACTTGCTTCCACATTGCCAAACATGGGAAGGGAGCAAGGAATGTCTTTCAGGAAAGCGGGTTGGTTGGCCGCCTTGGCCGCAGTGACGGTGTCCTTTGCCGCGATCGCGCCGGCCCAGGCACAGCAGAAGCAGACCCTGTTGAACGTGTCCTACGATCCGACGCGCGAACTGTACCGCGCCATCGATGACGCCTTCATCAAGCAATACAAGGAAAAAGCCAACGTCGACCTGACGATCCGCCAGTCGCACGGCGGTTCGGGCCGCCAGGCGCGCTCGGTCATCGACGGGCTGGAAGCCGATGTGGTGACGCTGGCGCTGGCCTACGACATCGATGCCATCGCCGACCGCGGCCTGGTGCCCGAGAACTGGCAGGCGCGCCTGCCGCAGAACAGCTCGCCGTACACCTCGACCATCGTGTTCCTGGTGCGCAAGGGCAACCCCAAGCAGATCAAGGACTGGGACGACCTGGTCAAGGACGGCGTGCAGGTGATCACGCCCAATCCGAAGACTTCGGGTGGCGCGCGCTGGAACTACCTGGCGGCGTGGGCCTACGCGCTGGAAAAGAACGGTGGCAGCGAAGAGAAGGCGCGCGCCTATGTCGGCGATCTGCTCAAGCACGTGCCGGTGCTGGATACCGGCGCCCGGGGCGCCACCACCACCTTCGTCGAGCGTGGCGTGGGCGACGTGCTGCTGGCCTGGGAAAACGAGGCCTTCCTGGCGCTCGAGGAACTGGGGCCGGACAAGTTCGACATCGTGGTGCCGTCGCTGTCCATCCTGGCCGAACCGCCCGTGGCCATCGTCGACAAGATCGTCGACAAGAAGGGCACGCGCGCCGCGGCCCAGGCCTATCTTGAATTCCTGTACACCCCTGCCGCGCAGGAAATCATCGCCAAGAACTACTACCGCCCGATCGACAAGACCGTGGCCGCCAAGTACGAGAGCAAGTTCCCGAAGGTCAAGCTCGTGACCATCGACGACAAGATCTTCGGCGGCTGGCGCAAGGCGCAGAAGGACCACTTCAGCGACGGCGGCACGTTTGACCAGATCTACCAGCCGCAGAAGAAGTAAGCGGACCACCAGCGGACGACGGCCATGACTTCAGCCTCGATTCCGACGGCAAAGGGCGCGCAGGCGCCTTTTGCCGTTCGGCGCAACAGCCCGGGCGTGCTGCCCGGTTTCGGCATTTCGATGGGCTACGCGGTGCTGTACCTGAGCGTGCTCGTGCTGATTCCCCTGGCAGCATTGCCGATCAAGAGCGCCTCGCTCGGCTGGCAGGGCTTTTGGGACGCCGTGACGGCGCCACGCGTGGTGGCGTCTTATCAGCTGACCTTCGGCGCGTCGCTGCTGGCCGCGTTGGTGAACCTGGTGTTCGGCACGATCGTGGCCTGGGTGCTGGTGCGCTACCGCTTTCCGGGCAAGAAGATCCTGGACGCACTGGTCGACTTGCCGTTCGCGCTGCCCACGGCGGTAGCCGGCATCGCGCTGACGGCGCTGTATTCCGAGAAAGGCTGGCTGGGCGCGCCGCTGGCCGAGTGGTTCGGCCTGAAGGTGGCGTTCACGCCGCTGGGCATCGTCATTGCGCTGATCTTCATCGGCGTGCCGTTCGTGGTGCGCACGGTGCAGCCGGTGCTGGAAGACGTCGAACGCGAGATCGAAGAGGCGGCGGCCAGCCTGGGCGCCGACCGCTGGCAGACCATCCGGCGCGTGCTGCTGCCGACCATCCTGCCGGCGCTGATGACCGGGTTCGCGCTGGCGTTTGCCCGCGCGGTGGGGGAATACGGATCGGTGGTGTTCATCGCCGGCAATATGCCGATGGTGTCCGAGATCACGCCGCTGCTGATCATCGCGAAGTTGGAGCAGTTCGACTACGCGGGCGCCGCGGCGATCGCGACCGTGATGCTGGTGTTGTCCTTCGTGCTGCTCTTTGTCATCAATCTGCTGCAGGGCTGGCAGGCCCGCCGCGGCCAAGGGAGACAGGCATGAGCGTTGCGGACCGTCCCGCCCACCTGACCGAGCCGCGCTGGGTGCGCGGCATCCTGCTGTTCCTGGCGCTGGGTTTCCTGACGCTGTTCCTGCTGGTGCCGCTGGCCGCCGTGTTCGTCGAAGCCTTCCGCAAGGGCTGGCAGCTGTATCTCGATGCCATCGTCGAGCCCGACGCCTGGTCGGCCATCCGGCTGACGTTGCTGGTGGCCGCCATCGCGCTGCCGGTGAACCTGGTGTTCGGCGTGGCCGCCGCCTGGGCCATCACCAAATTCCAGTTCCGCGGCAAGCAGTTCCTGATCACCCTGATCGACCTGCCATTCTCGGTGTCGCCCGTGGTGGCGGGGCTGGTGTTCGTGCTGCTGTTCGGCACGCAGGGCTGGTTCGGCAGCTGGTTGCAGGACAACGACATCAAGATCGTCTATGCCGTGCCGGGCATCATCCTGGCCACGCTGTTCGTAACCTTTCCGTTCGTGGCGCGTGAGCTGATTCCGCTGATGCAGGCGCAGGGCAGCGAAGAGGAGCAGGCCGCGTTGACGCTGGGCGCCAGCGGGTGGCAGATCTTCTGGCGGGTGACCCTGCCCAACATCAAGTGGGGCCTGTTGTATGGCGCGATTCTCTGCAATGCGCGCGCCATGGGCGAGTTCGGCGCGGTGTCGGTCGTGTCCGGCCAGATCCGCGGCCTGACCAACACCATGACCCTGCACGTGGAGATTCTCTACAACGAATACCAGTACTCGGCGGCATTTGCCGTGGCCTCGCTGCTGGCGCTGCTGGCGCTGGTGACGCTGGTGGCCAAGAACGTGGTCGAGTGGCGCAATGCGCGCTACCTGCGGGCCGCCGAACTGCCGGTCGAGTATCCCGGGCCCGCGACGGCCATCAAGCCAGCCGCCGCCTGACGCGGCCGGCCAGACGGAGACAAGCATGAGCATCGAAGTTCGCAACCTATCCAAGCGTTTCGGCCAGTTCCGGGCGCTGAACGACGTATCCCTGCACATCGAGACGGGCGAGCTGGTGGCGCTGCTGGGGCCTTCGGGCTGCGGCAAGACCACGCTGCTGCGCATCATTGCGGGGCTGGAATCGGCCGACAGCGGCAGCGTGCTGTTTGCCGGCGAGGACGCGACATCCGTGGACGTGCGCCAGCGCCAGGTGGGATTCGTATTCCAGCACTACGCGTTGTTCAAGCACATGACCGTGTTCGAGAACGTGGCCTTTGGACTGCGGGTCAAGCATCGTTCGCAACGGCCCGCGGAAGACCAGATCCGGCGCAAGGTGCATGACCTGCTGGGGCTGGTGCAATTGGATTGGCTGGCGGACCGCTACCCGGCCCAGCTGTCGGGCGGCCAGCGCCAACGCATCGCCCTGGCGCGCGCCTTGGCGGTGGAACCCCGCGTGCTGCTGCTGGACGAGCCGTTCGGCGCGCTCGACGCCAAGGTGCGCAAGGAGCTGCGTCGCTGGTTGCGCCGGCTGCACGACGAACTGAATGTGGCCAGCGTGTTCGTCACGCACGACCAGGAAGAGGCGCTGGAGGTGGCCGACCGGGTGGTGCTGATGAATGCGGGCAAGATCGAACAGGTGGGCACGCCGCGCGAAGTCTGGGAAGAGCCGGCCACGCCGTTCGTCTACGGCTTTCTGGGCGACGTCAATCAGCTTCAAGGCGTGGCCAGCCGGGGCGTGTGGGAAGGCGCGGGCCTGTCGCTGCCGGCGCCCGAGCTGGCGCAGGCCGAAAACCAGCGTGCCACCGCCTATGTGCGGCCGCATGAACTGGATATCGAACGCTATCAGGCCGGCGGTGCCGGCATCCCGGTACGCCTGGCCCATGCCTATCTGGCCGGTCCCAGCGCCTATCTGGAACTGACGCGCCAGGACTCCGACGCCATCATCGAGGCCGAGGTGCCCGAGCACCTGTACCGGGAATTGGGCCTGAAAGATGGCGAAACCTTGTTGGCCCGTCCGCGGCGGGCACGCATTTTTGCGGTGCAATCATGACCACGACCGAACTGTCTTCGCAGGCCGGGCTGGATGCCGATCCGGTGCTGGCGGCGCGCTGGGCTGAACTGACGTCCCGCCTTGCGGCTATCCCACAGCGCTATCCCGACGCTGCGCTGGCCTCGTCCCTGGCGGCCGAGGACATGGTGCTGACGCACGCCATCTATGAATCGGGGCTGGACCTGGAGGTCTTCACGCTGGACACCGGCCGCCTGCACGCCGAAACGCTGGGGGTGCTGGATGCCGTGCGCCAGCGCTATGGGCGCGACGTCACCGTGTATCGGCCGGTGGCGGCCGCCGTCGAGCAGCACGTGGCCGAGCACGGCGCCTTTGCCTTCTACGAAAGCGTGGACCTGCGCAAAGCCTGTTGCCAGATTCGCAAGGTCGAGCCGCTCAAGCGTGCGCTGGCCGGCCGGGGCGCCTGGATCACGGGCCAGCGGCGGGCGCAGTCGACCACGCGCGGCGAACTGCACCTGGAAGAAGACGACAAGACCTTCGGTCTCTACAAGTTCAACCCGCTGGCCGACTGGAGCGAAGCGGATGTCTGGGGCGTCATCCGCGCCCTGGGCATTCCCTACAACCCGTTGCACGACCAGGGCTATCCGTCCATCGGCTGCGAACCCTGTACCCGCGCGATCCGTCCGGGCGAAGACCTGAGGGCGGGGCGGTGGTGGTGGGAGTCGTCGGACTCCAAGGAATGCGGCCTGCACGCAGGCAACCGGGTCATCAGCGTCGTGCCGGAACGCGCGTGACGCTCGCCACCCATCAGAAATCTGTTTTAGGGGAATACCTATGTCCGCAGTGATCCAACGCAGCCACCTGGACTGGCTGGAATCGGAAGCCATATTCATCATGCGCGAGGTGGCCGCCGAGAGCGAAAAGCCCGTGCTGCTGTTTTCGGGCGGCAAGGACTCGGTGGTGCTGCTGCGCCTGGCCGAGAAGGCCTTTCGCCCCGGGCGCTTCCCGTTTCCGTTGATGCACATCGACACCGGCCACAACTTCGACGAGGTCATCGCCTTTCGCGATGCCCGCGCCGCCGAGCTGGGCGAGACGCTGATCGTGCGCAGCGTGGAAGACTCGATCAAGCGTGGCAGCGTGGTGCTGCGCCGCGAGACCGATTCGCGCAACGCGGCCCAGGCCGTGACGCTGCTGGAGGCGATCGAGGAATTCGGCTTTGACGCCTGCATCGGCGGCGCCCGCCGCGACGAGGAAAAGGCGCGTGCCAAGGAGCGCATCTTCTCGTTTCGTGACGAGTTCGGCCAATGGGACCCGAAGGCCCAGCGCCCGGAACTGTGGAGCCTGTTCAACACGCGGGTGCATCGCGGCGAGAACATGCGGGTGTTCCCGATCTCGAACTGGACCGAACTGGACGTCTGGCAATACATCCAGCGCGAGCAGCTGGCCCTGCCGCCCATCTATTTCAGCCATGAGCGCGAGGTGATCCGGCGCAAGGGCTTGCTCGTGCCCGTGACGCGCCTGACGCCGCCGCAGGACGGCGAGACGGTCGAGCGCCTGCCGGTGCGGTTCCGCACGGTGGGCGATATCTCCTGCACCTGCCCGGTGGCGTCCGACGCCGCCGACACCGCCGCCATCATCGCCGAGACGGCCGTGACCGATATCACCGAGCGCGGCGCCACGCGCATGGACGACCAGACTTCCGAGGCCTCGATGGAGCGCCGCAAGAAAGAAGGCTATTTCTGATTGCACGAGCGGCCGGCGCAGCGCCGGCCACAGGGGACGCACATGAATGCAGTAAACGATTCTTTTCTTTCGGGCGCCGGCACGGGCGTGCTGCGCCTGATCACGGCCGGTTCGGTCGACGACGGCAAATCCACGCTGATCGGCCGCCTGCTGTATGACAGCAAGGGCGTGTTCGCCGACCAGCTGGATGCGATCTCGCGCGCCAAGTACAAGCGCGTGGCCGAAGGCGGCATCGACTTCTCGCTGCTGACCGATGGCCTGGAGGCCGAGCGCGAGCAGGGCATCACGATCGACGTGGCCTACCGCTACTTTTCGACGCCCGCCCGCAAGTTCATCATCGCCGACGCGCCGGGCCACGAGCAGTACACCCGCAACATGGTGACGGGCGCGTCCACGGCGGACGTGGCGGTGATCCTGATCGACGCCACCCGCGCAGCCGATGGCAAGCTCTTGCCGCAGACCAAGCGCCACAGCACCATCGCTCGCCTGCTGGGCATCCGCCACATCGTGGTGGCGGTCAACAAGATGGATCTGGTGGACTGGGACCGCGCGGTGTTCGAGCGCATCCGCGACGCCTATGCCGACCTGGCGGGCAAACTCGGCATCGCGCACTTCGATGCGCTGCCGCTGTCAGCGCTGAATGGCGACAACGTGGTGACGCTGTCGGACAAGACGCCCTGGTACACGGGGCAGCCGCTGCTGACGCTGCTGGAATCGCTGGACCTGTCCGGCGATGGCCGCAGCGGCCCGCTGCGTTTTCCGGTGCAATGGGTGGCGCGCCACGATGGCGATCGCAAGGACGACTTCCGCGGCTATGCGGGCCGCATCGCCAGCGGCGTACTGCGTCCGGGCGACGAGATCGCCGTGCAGCCGTCGGGTGTGACGGCGCGCGTGCGCGAGGTGCGCGTGTTCGACCGCGTGCTCGATGAAGCGGTGGCCGGCGATTCGGTCACCTTGGTGCTGGACCGTGATGTCGACGTGTCGCGCGGCGACGTGATCGTGCACGCGCAGGCGCAAGCGCAAGTCGCGCGCGAGTTCGAAGCCGAGCTGTGCTGGCTCGACACGCAGCCGCTGAATCCTGCGCGCAAGTATTTGCTCAAGCATGGCACGCGACTGACATCGGCGAAGATTCGCGCGGTGCTGTCGCATCGCGATATCCACGAACTGCAGGAAGTGCAGAACACGGAAGGCACGCTGCGCATGAACGACATCGGTCGCGTCACGTTCACCACGCGTGAAGCGTTGGCGGTCGATCGATACGACGATGTGGCGGCGACCGGCGCCTTCATTTTGATCGACGAGGCCACGCATCAGACGGCGGCGGCGGGCATGCTTCGGTAAACCGCAGGCGGGCCGGAAAACAACGTCCCATGGGTCGTGAAATGGGGTGTTGTTTTTATTCCAAACCTAATGCTGGTGCGGGTTTCCGGGCGATATCGCAAGATGAAATCGAATTCTCCGGACGGCGTCTTCGTCTTGCGGTAAAGTGGGGCTGTCTTACGAAAAGGCTTTTGGTGCTTGTCAAAACCACTGTGTTTTTGTACAGTAGTTTTCATGGCACGCACCGATTATTCTTTTCCCGCCGGTTCTGGGTCCCCGGCTGCCGCCCCCGCCGCCTTGCGCGGTCGGGGTGCGGTTACTAATGTTCGGCATCGCTTTCAGCGCGATGACCGCGTGCAGGTCGACGACGGCTGGTCCGCTTCGGGTCTCCCGGCTGATTTCGTCGATGCTGTCCCCGATATTTCCCCCAAAGTCATTCCCATCCTGCCCGACGCCCGACTGGCGCCCGCGGCCCCCAAGACGACCGTCACTGCCGAAGAAGCCCGCAAGATCCTGTCGCGCAATGATTCGCCCGACATTCCCTTCGACGTGGCAGTCAACCCGTACCGCGGGTGCGAACACGGCTGCGTCTACTGCTATGCCCGGCCCACCCATTCCTACCTGGGCTATTCCCCCGGGCTGGACTTCGAAACCCGCCTCGTGGCCAAGGCCAATGCGGTCCAGGCGCTGCGGGCCGAAATCAGCCGGCCGGGGTACAAGCCGTCGCCCATCAATATCGGGTCGGCTACCGACGCCTACCAGCCCATCGAGCGCGATTGGCGCCTGACGCGCGGCATGCTCGAACTGATGCTGGAAACCCGGCACCCGGTCACCATCGTCACCAAGAACGCACTGGTCGCCCGTGACCTGGACCTCCTGGCTGCGCTGGCCGAACAGAAGCTGGTGGTGGTCTACATGAGCATCACCACGCTGGACGCCGGCATGGCCCGCACGCTGGAACCGCGCGCCGCCGCGCCCTGGCGCCGCCTGGAAGCCGTGCGCAACCTCACGGACGCCGGCGTGCCGGTCGGGGTGCTGGTGGCGCCCGTTATCCCGTTCATCAACGACGACGCCATGGAACACATCCTGCAGGAATCCAAGGCGGCCGGCGCGCATTACGCCAGCTACACCGTCATCCGGCTGCCCTGGGAAGTCAAAACCCTGTTCGAAGACTGGCTCAACGCACACTACCCGGATCGCGCCCAGCGCGTGCTGCACCGCATCGAAGACCTGCGCAATGGCCGCCGCAACGATCCCAACTTCGGCTCGCGCATGCGCGGCACCGGCATCTGGGCCGACCTGCTGCGCCAGCGGTTTGCCGTGGCCACCCGCAAGCTGGGCCTGAACCGCCATCGCCTGGCGCTGGATACCGACCGTTTCCAGCCGCCTTTGGCGGCGGGTGGCGCCGACTCCTTGTTTTCGGCGGCCGCCGGTGTGCCCGATTCCCCCGTTTTCCTATCCCCGGTTGGCGCGAAAGCGTCTTCAGGGGTCCCTTTTTCCAGTGTCCCGCCTGCGGGCGGCGCCTTGGTGCGCGGCGAGCGCCAATGGCGCGCCGTGGCTGCCGGGCAGCTGTCCTTATTTGACTGACGCCTGGGTGTCGGACGGCCGCTGTCGTCCGTCTGGCTGGGCCGCTGTTATTACCCGTCGATCCTGACTGTCGTTTTTACCGCGCTACCAAGGAGTTCCTATGAACACCGCTCAACTTTCCGTCCTGCCGGACGATCTTGCCGCCGTATCGCTGACCCCGCTGCGCCGCGCCGTGCAACGCGTCCGGACGTTTGGCGCCCGTTTCAGCGAACTGGCCATGCCCTGGACGGCAGCGCCCGGGGCGGATGGCCGGGTGAGGGATCAGACGCGGGGGGCGGCCGGCGCCGTGCCTGCCGGGACGGCGGGGACTCAGGCCGGCAACGGCAGCCGCAGCGGCACGATGCCGGGCAAGTGGCCTTTTCCGCCGGCATCCGCCGACGTCGCGGCGCCTGCTGCGGGCAACGTCGTACGGGGCCCGCGTGAACGCAGCCTGGGCAACGCCACGGTCGAACCGGTCTCCGATCAGGTCAGCGTCAAGAGCATGGTCGTGGATGTGGTGCTGGTGCTGGCGTGGGGCGCAATGATCCCCGCGCTGATGTGGCTGGGCGCCGCCGGCGGATTCTGACCCTCGCCGGGGTCAGGTCGACCCCAGCAGCACCACGCCGGCCAGAATCGCCAGGCAGCCGGCCAGCCGGCCCGGTCCCACTTTCTCGCGCAAGAGGAACATGCCGGCCAGGGTGCCCAACATCATCGACATTTCCCGCGCGGGGGCCACCAGGCTCAGTGGCGCGCCATTGCGCAGGGCATACAGCACCAGGATGTAGCCTAGCGGCGACAGCAGGCCCACGGCCAGCGCCAGGTGCCAGTGGCCGCGCATGGATTCCCAGGCCTGGGCGCGTCGGCGCAGCATGTGGGGAGTCATCATGGTGGTGCGGGTCACGCAGGTAAACCAGTCGAACAGTACCGGGCTGATCAACAGCACCTTCACGCCATAGGCGTCCACGACGGTGTAGGCGGCAATGAACAGTCCGATCACCATGCCCCAGCGCACGCCCACCCAGGCCTGGGGGTTGCGGAAAATCGACAGCCGACCTTGCGTGGCGATCAACAGCACGCCGATCACCACGCACAGCATGCCCGCGATGCCGGTGCCCGTGGCGGGTTCGCGCAGCAGCAAAAAGGCGCCGGTGGTCGAGAGCAACGGGCCGGTGCCCCGGGCGATCGGGTACACCACCGACAGGTCCGCCACCTGGTAGCCGCGCTGCAGGCACAGGCTGTAGCCCAGATGCAACAGGCTGGACGTCAAAATGGCCCCCACCACAGGCCAGGTCCATGTCATGCCGTCGTGCAGCAGCACCCACACCACCCAGGGTGCGTACAGCACCGAGGCGCATAGCCCGTAGGCAAACACGAAGGGGGCGCCCACCATGGCCGCGCGCTTGGCGAGTAGATTCCACGTTGCGTGGGCCATCGCCGCCAGGACGACCAATATCAGGGACGAATACGACATGGGGAAAGACAGCGTCTTGTGACGTGTTTGTTACAGGAACCGCTAGGGTACCGCAAAGCGATAGGCAGGCCGCCATGTTACCTGACGCCCCGGGCAAATTTTGGTGTAGAATCATTGGTTTGCCAAATCTCATCCTCTGCTTGCGGTACAAGGCCAATGGGTTTTAACGGCCTAACCAACATCGAACGGCAAAGCGTTTTAGTCCGCAAAGGCACGATGATCTAGGAGTTCTCATGAACCTTATCGCTATCCTGGAACAGGAAGAGATTGCCCGCCTGACCGGCGGCCAAGCCAAGCCTGAATTTGCTCCCGGTGACACCGTCATCGTGAGCGTGAACGTCGTTGAAGGCACCCGCAAGCGCGTGCAGGCCTTCGAAGGCGTCGTGATCGCCAAGCGCAACCGCGGCCTGAACTCCGCGTTCACCGTGCGCAAGATTTCGTCGGGTGAAGCCGTGGAACGTACGTTCCAGCTGTACTCGCCGCAAATCGCCGGCATCGAAGTCAAGCGCCGCGGCGACGTGCGCCGCGCCAAGCTGTACTACCTGCGCAACCGCTCGGGCAAGTCGGCGCGTATCAAGGAAAAGCTGGTCAGCAAGCAAGCCTCGGCGGCTTGATCGCTTATCGGCACACGGCCCTACCAGTGTCGGACGCACACGCCATCCAGCGTTTTCGTTCGGCACGGGTTTCCGGGTTAAAAAGGCACCTGCGAGGGTGCCTTTTTCTTATTGAAAAGCCGAATGTCTGATTCCTCGTCTTCTGCTCGGCCCAGGCGGCCGCTGGCGCGTCCCGGATTCGATCCGGCGTCGCAGCCATGGGTCGTCGCCAACGATTCCCTGCCGGCGGTGCCCGCCAACCTGCTGACCCCTGATCTGCTGCGCGGCACGCTCAGCCAGCCGTCCACCTGGACCCTGGAGCTGTCACGCGACAACGATCTGCGCTATCCCGGCCGCGAAGGCGTGCCTGTGCCGGCGGCCGTGCTGATCCCGCTGGTCACGCGTACCAACGGTGTGCACATCATGCTGACCCAGCGCGCTGCGCACCTGCATGACCATGCGGGGCAGGTCAGCTTTCCGGGCGGACGCATCGAAACCAGCGACGCCACCCCGATTGCCGCGGCGCTGCGCGAGGCGCAGGAAGAAACCGGTTTGCCCGCCAATCACGTCGAAGTGCTCGGCAGCATGCCGCCCTATCTGACGGCGACGGGGTTTTCGATCATTCCGGTGGTGTCGCTCGTGACACCCGGTTTCCAGTTGGCGCCTGATGCGTTCGAGGTGGCCGAGGTGTTCGAAGTGCCGCTGGCATTTCTGATGGACCCGGCCAACCACCGCCTGTACGAGGCGCGGCTGGACGATGGCCGGGTACGCCAGTACTACGGCATGCCCTATGGCCGGCACTTCATCTGGGGGGCCACGGCCGGCATGTTGCGCAACCTTTACCACCTGCTGCGCAACGGCTTTCAGCCGCGCTGAAGGACTGCGCCGCCTGCCGCCAGCGTGGCAGGCAGAACTCAGCCGGGATCGACGTGCCAAGGCGTCGATGTACCCCGGCAGCCGCCGGCGACGGCTTAGTAGCGTTGCTGACCCGCCAGGTTTTCTTCCAGGATGCGCTGGTACAGCGCATAGCGGGCCGGGTCGATCTTGCCCGCTTGCAGCGCCGCGACCACGCCGCAGCCTGGCTCGTGGCGGTGGGTGCAGTTGTAGAAGCGGCAGGATTCGATAGGTTGGGTGAATTCCGGAAAGCCCCGGATGATGTCTTCGCGCGTCAGGTGCTGCAGGCCGAAGGCCTGGAACCCGGGCGAATCGATCAGGTCGCCACCGGGGGCCGGCAGATGATACAGGCGCGTGCTGGTGGTGGTGTGCTTGCCCATGTCCAGCGCCGTGGAGTGTTCGCGCGTGGCGGCCAGGGCGTCGGGGATCAGCGCGTTCAGCAGCGTGGATTTGCCCATGCCGCTTTGCCCCAGCAGCAGGTTGGTGCGGCCCGCCAGGCGCGGGGCCAGCACGGTATGCACTTTTTCGGGTTCGAGCGCGCTCAGCTCGACGATGTCCACGCCCAGCGCGGCGATGGGCGCCAGGCGCGCGCGGGAGGCGGGCAGGGCGTCGACGAGGTCGGTCTTGTTCAGGATGATCAGCGGGGCGATGCCGGCGCTCCAGGCGCCGGCCAGCGCGCGGCCGGTCAGGTCGTCGGAAAACGTGGGTTGTACCGCGACGACGATCAGCAACTGGTCGACGTTGGACGCAAATTGCTTGGAGCGCATTTCGTCTGACCGGTACAGCAGGTTGCGCCGCGGCAGGATGGCGTCGATGGCGCCTTCGTCCTGGCCCTGGGGCGTGATGCGGACCCGGTCGCCGACGGCGGCGCCGGCCTTCTTGCCCCGCGGGAAGCACTTGCGCAGGCTGCCGTCGGCGAGTTCGACGGTGTAGTGGCGGCCGTGGGCGGCAATGATGCGGCCTTCGTTGGCCGTGTTGGCCGGTGCGCTGTCTTGCTGCGCGCTGGCGAAGGTGGCTTTGGAGCGGTCGGACAGGCTCATGCCGCGTGCGCCGTCAGGTGGCGGATGCGCACGGCGGCGGGGGGATGGCTATCGTAGAAGGCGGAGTGCACGGGATCGGGTGTCAGGGTGGCGGCGTTGTCGTCGTAGAGCTTGACCAGGGCGGATACCAGGCGGTCGGGCGAGCTTTGCTCGGCCGCATAGCGGTCGGCTTCGAATTCGTCGCGGCGCGAATACCAACTGGCCAGCGGGGTGAAGATGAAGGTGAAAACGGGAATGGCCAAAAAGAACAGCAGCAGCGCCATGGCATCGTTGCGCCCGCCCAATTGCGGCAGCACGCCCAGCCCTTCATAGAACCAGGGCTGTTGCGACACCCAGCCCAGGATGGCGAAAAAGCCCAGGGCGGCGGCAAAGCTGAACAGGATGCGCTTGATGATGTGGCGCTTGGCGAAATGGCCCAGTTCGTGGGCCAGCACGGCTTCGATTTCGTCGGCGTTCAGGCGGGCCAGCAAGGTGTCGAAGAACACGATGCGGCGCGAGCGGCCAAAACCTGTGAAATAGGCGTTGCCATGCGCCGAGCGGCGTGAGCCGTCCATGACGAACAGGCCATTGAGCGCAAAGCCGCAGCGCTGCGCCAGGCGCTGGATGCGGCCGGCCAGTTCAGGGTCGGACAGCGGCGTGAATTTGTTGAACAGCGGCGCGATGAACATCGGGTAGATGATGAGCAGTGCCAGGTTGAAGGCGGTCCAGAGGGCCCAGGCCCATACCCACCAGTACTGCCCGGCGCTGCCCATCAGCCAGAGCACCGCGGCGGCCAGCGGCAGGCCCAGCACGGCGGCGACGAGCAAGCCCTTGAAGGCGTCGGACAGGAACAGTTCGGGCGTCATGCGGTTGAAGCCGAAGCGGGCTTCGAGCTTGAACTGGCGCCACAGCGTGAAGGGCAGGCCCAGCAGGCCGAGCAGCAGCGCCACGGCGACCAGCAACAGCATCTGGCGCAGGAAGTCATTGCTGGTAAGCTGGCCGACCAGGAGATCAATCGCCTGCAGCCCGCCCATCAGCGTCAGGCCCACCAGCAGGATGGCGTCGTAGGTGCGTTCGAGCATGCCCAGCTTGACCCGGGCCACCGTGTAGTCCGCCGCCCGCTGGTGGCTGGCCAGGCCGATACGGTGCGAGAATTCAGGCGGCACCTGGTCGCGGTTGCGCGCCACGTGGCGGATCTGCCGGGTGGCCAGCCACATGCGCACGGCGATATCGGTCAGCAGGAAGGCAACGAACAGCAGTGTGAACATGGGCAATGCGGCAGGCTCAAGTAGGTATGTGCGAAAATCGCGTGTTTTATAGGCAAATTATATGGCTGTGAACGAAAACCGCCTGGTCTGGCTCGACATGGAAATGACGGGCCTGGACCCTGAAAAAGAACGCATCATCGAGGTCGCCGTGGTGGTGACCGAAGCCGACCTGACCGTGGTCGCCGAAGGCCCTGTGCTGGTGGTGCACCAGCCCGACAGCCTGCTCGACGCCATGGACAACTGGAACAAGTCCACCCACGGCAAGAGCGGCCTGATCGACAAGGTGCGTGCGTCGACGATTTCCGAATACCAAGCAGAGGATACGCTGTTGGCGTTTCTTGCGCAGCACGTGCCGGCCGGCAAGTCGCCCCTGTGCGGCAACACCATCAGCCAGGACCGCCGTTTCATGTTTGCTTACATGCCGCGCCTGGAACAGTTCTTCCATTACCGCAACCTGGACGTCAGCACGCTGAAGGAATTGGCGCGCCGCTGGGCCCCCGCGGTATACAAGGGGTTCGAGAAGAAAAGCCGCCACGAAGCGCTGGCCGACATCTACGAATCCATCGACGAACTCAAGTACTACCGCGAGCATTTCCTCAAGGTGTAAGCCTCATGGCGTCCTTTCCCGTTGCCCAGATACGCCAGGCCGAACAGCTGGCCTTGGCGCAGGGGCGGGAACTGATGCCCATTGCGGGCGCCGCCGCGGCCGACTTCATCGCCTCGCGGTTTGCCCCGCCCGATCGGGTGCTGGCGCTGGCCGGCCCCGGCAACAACGGCGGCGATGCGCTGACCGCGGCCACGCGGCTCAAGGCGCTCGGCTTCGCGGTGGATGTGGTCATGCCGGCCGGATCGGGCGCCTTGCCGCCTGATGCCGCCCGCGCCTGGCAACAGTGGTGCGATGCCGGCGGCGCGGCGCTCGCCGTCTTGCCCGACCCCGACCCCGACCTCAACCGTTACGCCGTCATCATCGACGGTCTGTTCGGCATTGGCCTGAACCGTCCCCTGGAAACCTCCTGGCAGGTCCTGATCGACCGCGTCAATGCGGGCGCTGCGCCGGTGCTGGCGCTGGATGTGCCCAGCGGCATCGATGCGGATACCGGCCGGGCGCTGGGCCGGCCCGTGCGCGCCCGCTGGACGCTGTGCTTCATTGCCATGGCGCGCGGGTTGGAGGCGCCGGGAGAGGGCCGTGATGCGGCGGGTGAATGCCACGTGCATGATCTGGGCGTGGCAATGCCGCCGCCCGCGGCCACGGGCTGAACCGTTGCCGCTCGCGTGCGCCGGTCAGGCGGCTTGCGGTCGTCCGCCGAAGCGCGACTCGCCTTCGGCCTTCAGGGGCGTGTAGCGCGCGTTGTCCTTGCCCGCCAGGGCATCCAGGTGGGCTTCCGAGGCATCGAAGACCCGCCAATAGATGCGCCCGCACAACTCGCGCGCCGCGTGGCCCGGCCAGTTGTCCGGCAGCATGGGCGTGGGCAGTTGGGGGTCATGCAGCACGATCCGGCGCCAGCTGTGCAGCAGCAGCACGCGTGCAATGAATGCCTCGGCGGGCGCCGGGGCGTCTTCCAGCAGCTTTTCCAGCGGACCGAAATTCTTGATGAATTGCCGGTATTGCTCGGCCACGTCGTCCAGGTTCCAGCATTGCGAGGCCAGGCTGGCGATGGGCAGGCCGCCCGCCCCGGCCAGGTCGCGTGCGGACAGCACCAGGGCGCGGTCGGGGATACCCAGCTTTTCCAGGATTTCGTGCGCCGCGCGGGCCTCGGTATGCGGATGGGCGAACAGGCCCGGCGCGATCATGCCGAAGCCTTCCCAGACCAATTCGCGGCGCAGCTCGGCGCGCTCGGCCAGGCCGTTGCCGGTGCGGGGCAGGGCCACCAGCGTCCATTCCCCGTTCCAGTCACGCGGAGCGCCCTCGTAGATGCGCTGCGAGGCGTGCGCGGTATGGCGTGCGCCGTGTTCGGAAATCAGGTAGAGGCTGCGCCGGCCGTGGCGTTCGGACTGCAGCCAGTTCTGCGCCACCAGCCGGAAAACGCTGGTGCGCAGCAGGCGTTCGTTGATGCCCAGGGGGGCCAGCAGCTCGATCAGGTCGCCCAGCCAGATGGCGCCGCCATGCAGCGTCAGGGCGTCTCCCAAGAGGCTCACGCACAGGGATTTGGCCCGCGGCGGATCGTTCTTGATCAAGCGTGACAGGTAGCGGTCCAGGGGCGACTGAGGGTTTGCCATAAGGGGGGCCAGGGACGGCCGGTATCGGGATCCTCGATATGATACATAAATCCAATGTGATACAGATTTGAGTTTGACAATGGTTTTTTTGTATTAAATAATCCACCTATGACATGACGGCACTGCGCGACGTTTGCTTTGCGTTTGCGCAAACCGTCTCAAGGAGACAACCATGTACGCTCAACTCGTCGAAACCGGCGTCAAGCAGGTCAAGACCGCGGACCAGCTCGAAGGCCCGGAACAGACGTTCCAGCGCCGCATCGACGATGGCGTGCGGATCGAGGCCAAGGACTGGATGCCCGAGGCCTACCGCAAGACGCTGGTGCGCCAGATCTCGCAGCACGCGCACTCTGAAATCGTCGGCATGCTGCCCGAAGGCAACTGGA
>PJUB01000301.1_pt1 | contig 25187 bp, 22 predicted proteins | sample 1512141 | NCBI WGS metagenome assembly PJUB01 (sample SAMN08177677, study PRJNA422409) | Soil metagenome, whole genome shotgun sequencing project. | isolation source: Soil enriched on filter paper: alkali lignin treatment | place: USA: Madison | collected 2015-01-15 | reverse complement strand
GTCGCGCCGGGTTTCGAGTTTTCTGAATTCGAACTGGCGGACGCGGCGGCGTTGGCCGCGGCGTTTCCAGACTATGCAGAACATGTTGCGCAGCTCGCACCGCACTCGAAGGCGTGAACGCACATAGCTCGCCGCTCATCGCGGCTGCGCACAACGCCTGTAGTCACCGCCACCGCGCCGGGCTCGACCCCAACGCACTCGCGGGGTAATCCCATGTGAGATAAGGTGTTGAGATAAGGTGTCAGACTCTGAGGTTTCCCCACGAATTCGACGCCGCTGTCCAGTGAGTTCGGCAGAATCCAGTGGGTGTTTGTAAAAGCCCAGGTGCGCTGCGGGTCTCGGACGCGAAGCAATCTTGCCAAGCGTCACCGCCCCAGTTCGGGCCGCGCGATCTCGATGACCCAGTCCACGAAGGTCTTGACTGCCGCCGTGGCGCGGGCCTGGGGGTAGACGATGGAAATCGGCACCGGCGCGCAGCGGGCATCGGCCAACACTTCGCGCAGCCGTCCGCTGCGCAGGTAGACGGCCGCCGCCAGTTCCGACAACTGAATCAGCCCCAGCCCTTCCAACCCGCCGTGCAGGTAGGCCTCGGTTTCGTTGACGGCGTAGCGGCTGGGCAGGGCCACCGACATGGTCTTGCCCGCCACGCGAAAGCGCCAGTCCAGCGGCCGGCCGGTGGCATTGGACAGGTAGTTCACGACGCGGTGCGAGGCCAGCGCCGCCACCGATTCCGGCTCGCCAAAGCGTTTCAGGTACTTGGGCGACGCGCAGGTCAGCCAGGTCAGTTGGCCCAAGGGGCGCGCCACCAGCGTGGAATCGGCCAGCGCGCCGCTGCGGATCGCGCAGTCGATGCCTTCGTAGATCAGGTCCGCCGGCCGGTCGCTCAGGCCCAGCACCACTTCGATGTCCGGGTAGCGGGCTTCGAATTCAATCAGGCGCGGCACGACGATGGCGCGCCCGATGGTGCCCGGCATGTCGACGCGCACCCGGCCGCGCGGGGCCTGGGTCGTGGCGGACACATCGCTTTCCGCGGCGGCAATATCGGCCAGGATGGCCTGGCAGGCCGCCAGATAACGTTCGCCCGCCTCGGTCAGGCTCAGGCTGCGGGTGCTGCGCCGTAGCAACGGCGTGCCCAGGTGGGCTTCCAGGTGCTTGATGACGGTGGTCACCGACGAACGCGGCATCGCCAGCGATTGCGCCGCGCGGCTGAAGCTGCGCGCCTCGACGACCCGCACGAACGTTGCCATCGCTTGAAGTTTGTCCATGGGCCATGCCTGCTGAAAGGGCGTGTGATGAAGGGGCGGCGCATGCCTGCGCCGAGTCCGGCGGGGATGGGGCGATGTTAACAACGCCGCGGTTTTCACAGGCGGTTGGTCCCTGCGATGTGTATTCAAGCAGCGCGAACAATGGCTGGTGCGCGCGCTCCTACACTGGCCAACACATCACCGCCGCGTCGTGTCGCATCGCTCTGGCGATCAGCCGCAGGCCGTCTCCAACAGACCTCCGTCTTCAATCCATCGACTCATCCCTCGGGGACATTCATGTTGAATCACACCACTATTCTCGTCCTGGGCGCCGGCCAGCTTGGCATGGCCATGCTGCGCGCCCTGGCGCCGCGGGCCCGCCAGGCCGGCGACGTGTCGCTATCGGTGCTGCTGCGCCCGTCGTCCGCAGCCTTCGACGACCCAGCCCGTCAGCAAGACCTGGCCGAACTGCGTGCGCTGGGCGTCGACATCGTCCACGGCGACCTGGCCGAACAGTCGGCCGCCGAGCTGGCCGCCACCTTCGGCCGTTTTCACACCGTGATCTCGTGCACGGGCTTTGTCGGCGGCCCCGGCGTGCAGCGCAAGATCGCGCGGGCCGCGTTGGATGGCGGGGTCAAGCGCTTCGTGCCGTGGCAGTTCGGGGTCGACTACGATGCCATCGGCCGGGGCAGTCCGCAGGACCTGTTCGATGAACAACTGGATGTGCGCGATCTGCTGCGGGCGCAGCAGGCCACCGAATGGGTCATCGTGTCCACCGGCATGTTCACCAGCTTCCTGTTCGAACCTGCCTTCGGCGTGGTCGACCTGGCCGCCAACCGCGTCAACGCGCTGGGCAGCCTGGACACCGCCGTGACCCTGACCACCGCCGATGACATTGGCGCGTTGACGGCCGAGATCCTGTTTGCCCAGCCGCGCATCGCCAACCAGGCGGTGTTCGTGGCCGGCGATACGGTCACCTATCGCCAGGTGGCCGATGCGCTGGACCACGTGCGCGGCGGCCAGGTCGAACGCCACGAATGGACGGTGCCGGAATTGGAACGTCTGCTGGCCGCCGAGCCGGACAGCGCCATGCGCAAGTACCGCGCCGTGTTCGCCCAAGGGCGCGGCGTGGCCTGGGACAAGGCCGAGACCTTCAATGCCCGGCACGGCATTGCCGTCACAAGCATGCAAGACTGGCTGCGTCGCAGTATCCTCGACGACGCAGCCTTGTTCAAGCGGCCCGTGCCCGCCGACGCGTCGCAAGCCGCGATGCGTCTTCGACAGGAGAACCCGAATGGTCAGCAAAAACACGATTTGCCTCTGGTATGACGGTGGCGCCCTGGAAGCCGCCCAGTTCTACGCCAAGACGTTTGCCGACAGCGCAGTGGGCCGGATCATGCATGCGCCCAGCGATTTTCCGTCCGGCAAGCGGGGCGACGTGCTGACGGTGGAATTCACGGTCATGGGCGTTGCGTGCCTGGGCCTGAACGGCGGGCCGGGCGTCAAGCACAACGAAGCATTTTCGTTCCAGGTCGCTACCGACGACCAGGAAGAAACCGACCGACTCTGGAACGCCATTGTCGGCAACGGCGGTAAGGAAAACGTCTGTGGCTGGTGCCAGGACAAATGGGGCCTGTCGTGGCAGATCACCCCGCGCGTGCTGACCGACGCCATCACCGACCCGGACCCGGGCGTGGCCCAGCGCGCCTTCGAGGCCATGATGCAGATGGGCAAGATCGACGTTGCCGCGATCGAGGCGGCGCGCCGGGGGTAGATCTTCCGGCGTTAGCGCTGGCGCGCTTCGTATTCGCTGCGGTTGAACAGCTCGAAATACAGCACGTCCGACCATTCCAGGCCCAGCGGATATTCCGTGGCGCCGGTGCGGGTGCTGTCGAATTCATTGTCCAGCCGCAGCCCGAACAGCACGTCCAGCGGTTCGGCGGCCTGTTGCACCGAGGCGGTCTTCAATTGGCGCGCGGCCTCGGCGATATCCGCGGGCAACGCTTCCAGCGCCGCGCCGGCATGCTGGCAGCGCGCCAGTTCCTGTTCCACGCTGGCCTTCAGCGCGGCTTCGCCGGATTCGCTCATGATGTCCAGCTCGATGGTTTCCAGCAGCAGGTAGCGGTCGCGGTGGGCCTCCAGGAAGGCGATGGTCTCGTTCAGCGCGACCAGCAGGTTGGACGGCGGCGCATACGACGTCGTCGCGGCCTGCACCGGGATCGACGAGGCGGCTTTGGCGGCCGGTGAAAACAGCCGCTTCAGCCGCGCGAAGAACGAGGCGGGTGGGGGCGGCGCGGCGGGTGCTGCCGAGGCGGCCGGCGGCAACACGGCTACCGCCACCCGCAGGATTTCCGCAAAGCGCTTGACCCGTTCGAAGCCGGGTTCGAACGGGCTGCTGATGGCGTAGAGCCGGGTGCGCGAATCGGGCTCGTCGTCATCCAGCCCGTCGGAAACCAGCGACGCGCACAGCTGCGGGTCGCCGGACATCAGCAGGCGGTAGATGAAGGGCACGTCATACGCCCATTCGGACAGGCCCGAAATCGTCTCGGGCCGGTCGGCGTAGGACGTGGGGCGGTTGCTCAGGCTGTAGAGATACGAACGGTTGGCCATGGCGGCGGGGATCTCGCTAGCGTTGGGGACGCTAGTTGAACCCAAATTGCGTCAGGGCGGGGTGAAATTGCGTGTTGGCCTGCAAAAAACAGGGGCGTATCACCTTCGTGGTTCCCCGGATTCGTCACATCCGTACGAAGGATTTCCCCCTAAAATCGCGACTGCCGCCGCCCTCTGCCGGCGCAAACCCTGCCTATTCGAGATGTACGTCGATCTCCTCACCCTGTACCTCATCACCATCGGCACGCTGCTGGCCAGCGCCGGCCTGACGTTCTGGGAGCATCGGACCCATCCCACACGCAGCCATTCGCTGCGCCTCTTGGCCGCCGGTTTCGCCACGCTGGCGATCGGCTGTACCGCGGCATTGTTTCGCGCCGACCTGCCCGGCGCGCTGGGCCCGGCGCTCAGCAACCTGGTCATCCTGTGCGGTTACCTGCTGGTGCTGGACAGCGTGGCGTCGCTGAGCGAGCGGCGCTATCGACTGCGCGCGTTCGCCTTGCTGATCGTCATGGCCCTGATCTGGCTGGTGGCCGGTGCGGGCGGGCAGGACCCGGTCTGGAAGTACATCAGCGCCTTTCCCATCGCCTTGGTCAGCGGCCTGACGGCCTGGGAGCTATGGCGGTGCGATTCGCTCAAAGCCTTCAAGACCCGCCACATCGCCGTGGCCGTGGCGGGCATCCATGCGCTGATCTATCTGGCGCGCGCCGTCGTGCTGCCGTGGTGGGTGGCGGCCCACGGGCCGTCGGTGCAACTGCTGGCCAGCAACATCACCATGTATGAAGGGGTGCTGTATTCGGTGATTCTGCCGATGACGCTGATCAAGCTCATCCGCGAAGAAACGCTGAGCCGCCTGGTGCTGGAATCCCAGACCGACTACCTGACCCGTTTGGGCAACCGCCGCTGGTTCTTCGAGCAGGGCGCGCGCGCCATCGATGCCGCGGCCGGTCGCGGGCCGGTGGCCATGCTGGCGTTCGACCTGGACCAGTTCAAGGCTATCAACGACCGCTATGGCCACCAGACCGGCGACCACGTCCTCAAATCGTTCGCGCAGATCGTGCGGGACGTGCTGGGCCCCCAGGCCATCCTGGCCCGCATCGGCGGCGAGGAATTCGCGGCCTTGCTGGCTGGCGAGGCGGCTGGCCGGGCTCAGGCCTTGGGCGAGGCCGCGGCCCGCCAGTTCGCCGCCACGGTTGCCGATCCCGCCGGCGGCCTGGGGTTGCGCGCCACCGTCAGCATCGGGCTGGCGCGCTACGACCGCGACGCGCCACCGCTGGCCGACGCGCTGGCGCGGGCCGACCAGGCCTTGTACCGGGCCAAGGCGCTGGGCGGCAACCGGCTGGAGCCTGCCTGGGTGCTGGACGCCGCGGCGGCGGATTGAGCGGGGCCGGCACAGGCTCTTTGCTCAGCGCGCCGGCCACGGCTTGTCGGCCATTCCCAGCTTCGGTTCGCCCAGCAACGGCGTGGACAAGGCGTACGCGCCATTCTCGGTGAAGGCCCAGATGATGTTGCGGTCGTACTCGGTGTAGATCGAGAACACGCCCTTGCCCAGCGTGTAGACGGGCAGCTCGGATTCATCGGCCAGCGCGGGCACGAAGTACCCGGCGATGGTGGGCTTGGCGGGATCTTCCACATTGAAGATCTGCACCCCCGCGTTGTAGAACGAGTAGGGCACGATGCCCTGGCGCCACTGGCCCGGCTGGCCGATGGCATTGGCGCGTTTCGGACCGAAGTTGCCGCCCCGCTGGCAGAAGCTGGTGAACGGCGCACCCGCCGGCACTTCGGGTTGCGGCATCTTGGCCGCGACCTTCAGGTGCGAGGGGTCGCGGGCGTCGATGACGAAGATGTCTTTGTAGGGTTCATAGCAGTCGCGGTTCATCGGGTAGCCGTTGGCGAACACGTAGCCGGTGCGCGCGTACTGGCTGACGTCGGCATTGTCGAATTCGGTGCCGGCGAAGCTGGGCGCCGTGTTCACGCCGCTGAGCATCCTGGGCTTGGCCGGGTCCGACAGGTCGAACGCGTACACCCCCAGTCCGCCCATTGCGCCAAAGCCGATCTTGCCGCCGTTTTCCAGCGGCTGCGACAGGAAAATGGGGTTGCGCGAGCCCATCCACGACGTGCGGTTGCCCGCCCGCGGATTCATCAGGTAGGCCTCTTCGTGTTCCTTGTCGCCCAGGATCTGGCCCGGCACGGCGATCTGCGACACGAACTTGGGATCGGCCGGATCGCTCATGTCCCAGACCTGGTAGCCGGGCGAATACAGGTAGTTCGGGTATTCGGTCAGGCCGTAGGTGTCGTCCGGCGCGGCCGACAGGATCATGTATTTGCCGCCGTAGTACTCCGGCGCATCCAGCGAGCCGGACCCGCGCTGCTGGCCGACCGGCGCGTCCGGACGCTGGTAGTCCGTCGTGCGGGTGGCAATCAGGCGCCACTGGCTGGGCAGGGGGCCGTCCATGACGAACACCTTGAAGCCCTTGAGCGAGTTGTACTGGCGCTGCGCGGCGACCTTGTCGGGCTGTTCCAGCTTTTCGTTCATCAGGCCATAGCGGCCGATCTCGAACGAGGCAACCAGCACCGGCTTGCCCAGCTTCTTGCTCCAGGCGATGGTGGCGCCGCCAAGATAGTCCTGCACGGTGTTCGGATCGTACTTTTCGCTGGACCCTTTCGGCCCCCAGACGCCGCCCCTGGAATAGACGATCTTGCCGTGGGCGGGGTCGGTGACATCCAGGATGCGCAGGTAGTCGCGGTCGTGCACGTACAGGTAGCGGCGGCCCTCGAAGTCGGCGATGTTGTTCCAGGCATGGAAAGGCGAGCCCACGCCGGGGTAGAAGGCCAGTACCTTGACGTTCTTGGCGTAGCTTTGCTTGTCCCAGCTTGTCATTTCGCCGGGGAATTTCTGCCCGGTGTGCTCTTCGGGTGTGGCCTTGGGCCAGATGAACTGGCCGGTCGCCGGGTCCATGCCGTAATCCACGCCGGGCTTTTGCGGCACGGGCCGGCGCTCGGGCGTCAGGCGCAACCATTGCGCCAGATAGGGGTCCTGCACATTGGGCGTACCGGGCGTGGCGGCCGGCGCAGCAGGTTTGTTCGGTGCGGCCGGCGCGGTCTGGGCGCAGGCCGGCAGCGCGGCGCCGGCCAGCAACAGCGAGGCGAAGGCCGGGCCCGCGAATCGGACAGGCCAGTGGGGGCGGTGAATGGACATGCAGTCTCCTTGGGTACAGGGGCGCTCGCCGGATGCGGCAATGGCGGCGGGCATTCAGAAGGCGTGGCGGATGCCGACCTGGTAGCCAGTCGGGTTCTGGCCGGCGTTGGGATAGTTCTGGAAGGTCACGGGATACGGCACGGGCGCGGCGCGGCGATGCTGCACATGGGCCACGCTGGCGTACAGGTCGGTGCGCTTGGACAGGCCGTGGATGAATCCCAGGACGAAGCCATTGGCGCTGGACAGGCTCTTGTTGTCGTCGTCGTGGCGGTGCACCACGCTGGCGTAGAGGCGGTTGCGGCCGTCGATGTTCCAGCGCGCGCCCAGCTGAACGTCCCACCCGCTGGCGTTGAAGGCGGTGTAGGGCGGATAGGCGTAGTAGCCGTTGTAGGTATGGAAGATGAACGTGGGCTCGACCGAACCGATGCGATAGACGGCCGAGAAATAGTTGTCGCGCGAGGAATGCACCTCGGACGAGCGGAAGATGTCGCGGGTGTATTGCTGCTCGCTGGCCACGCCCAGGAACAGCGGGCCTTCGCGGTATTCAAGGGCGGTGCTGATGAAGCGCCCGGCCTTGGAGCTGCCGCCTTCGCCGTTGGTCATCATGAGGCGGCCCGTGAGGCCATGGAACGCCGGCGTCTTGTACTGCACCGCGCCGTCCACCCGGTACGACGCATAGAAGAATTCCATGTTGTTGACCATGCTGAACTCGGCGGCCCAGCTTGGGTCGGCATAGCCGGCGATCCAGTACGACGGCGTGAACTGCCGGCCCAGCGTCAATTCGCCCCAGTCGCCCTTGAGCCCCACGAACGACTGGCGAAACTGCGCGGCCTGCTGGCCGTTGTTGGCCGAGAACATGGGTTCGATCGTGAACACGGCCTTGTTGCCGTCGCCCAGCTCTTCCACGCCGCTCAGGTTGAAGCGCGAATTGTTCAGGCCGCCGCTGGACATGCGCGTCGTCGAGCCGGGGCCTGACGATTGCAGGTGCTTGATGTTCATGTCGACGTAGCCGGACAGCCACACGCGGGTCTGGGCCTGCACCCCGGAACCTGCGCATAGCGCCACGACGGCAGCCAGTGCCGAAATCCTCTTCATTGGACTTTCCCCTCCTCGGTGAGCCGGTCCGGCCGCTGGGCGGTTCGGGCCTGTCGCTCGGGTCAACGTTGGACTTTTGTTGTATACATTTATTGATAAAAGTATACGCAGAGGGGAAAGAGGTTTACTGAACTGTCTGCTTATAGTGAAGGGCGATTTGGTTATAGCGGCCGTATTTCAAGCTGTATACATCAGGGGCTTCCTGAATAGGCGCGGGGCGGCGAATGCACCAGAATCGCGGCAGGCCGCGAGCGGCCGGGCCGCGGGGCCTGTACCCCCGGGCTTTGGACAAGAGGAACCCACCATGCATGCCGCGGAAGCGCTTCCCTTGAATGACCTGTCGCTGATCCGCCGTTTGAAGCTGAACCAGCTGATGATCTTCGGGCGGGTGCTCGAAGCCGGCTCCGTGATCGGCGCGGCGCAGGAATTGCGGCTGTCGCAGCCGGCGGTGACCAAGGTCATCCAGGAACTCGAGGCCTGCTTCGACGGCCCGCTGTTCGAACGGTCGAACCGTGGCGTGGCGCCGACCGCGCTGGGCGCGCTGCTGGGCCGCCGGGTCAAGCTGCTGATGGCCGAATTGCGCGGCATGACCGACGAACTGAATGATTTCCGCCTGGGCGCCAGCGGCCACGTCACGGTGGGCACGCTGATCTCGGCATCGGCCCGCCTGCTGCCCAACGCGATCGCGATGTTGAAGGCGCGTGCGCCCGGCGTATTGGTCACCGTGCGCGAAGGCGCCACCGCACACCTGTTTCCGGCGCTGGCCGCGGGCGACGTGGATATCGTCGTCGGCCGCCTGCCCGAACCCGAGCTGCCGCTGGCCAACGCCCATGCGCTCAGCCACCACGCGCTGTTCGACGAGGCCCTGTGCGTGGTGGTCGGCAAGGGCTATGGTCCGGCGGCCGACCGCGTCACCCACCTGGCCGAGCTGATCGGGTCGCCGTGGATCCTGCCCACGCCGGATTCGCCGGCGCGGTTGGCGGCCGAGCACCTGTTTCGCGGGGCCGGCCTGCCGTTGCCCACGGACATCGTCGAATCGTTGTCGATCCTGACCAATATCGGCCTGTTGCTGCACACGCCGCACGTGGCGCTGATGCCGCGCGCCGCGGCCCGGCAATTCTCGGATGCCGGCCTTTTGCGCATTCTCAACCTGCCCGAGACCGGCGCGTTCGGGACCGTGGGCTATTCGCTGCGCCTGAACCGCGAGCCCGGCGCCGCCTGCCAGACGTTCATTGCCTGCCTGCGCGAGGTGGCCGCGCCGCCGGGCGGCGGCGCGGCGGCGATGCGCTACTGAGGCTCGATGCCGGCCGCTTCGATCACCGGCTGCCAAAGCCCCTGTTCCGTCTTGATGCGGGTGGCGAAGGCGTCGCGCAGTTCGCCATAGGGCGTGATGCCGGCTTCTTCCAGCCGCGTGCGAAAGGCGGGGTCGGCGACGATGCGGCGGCCCTCGTCGGCCAGGCGGGCCAGCACCGCTTCGGGCATCCCCGTGGGGCCGACCAGGCCGTTCCAGGTTTCCACGACATGCCCGGGGTAGGTTTCGGCAATGGCCGGCAGGTCGGGCAATTGCGCCAGCCGCCTGGCGCTGGACACCGCCAGCAGCGACAGCTTGCCGGTGGCCGCATGCGGCAGCACTTCTGACACGCTGGCGCTGTACAGGTCGATCTGCCCGGCCAGAACGTCCGCCAGCGCTTGCGCGCCGCCGCGGTACGGCACCATCGTCGCCTGCACGCCGGCACGCGTCAGGAAGAGCAGCGCCGACAGGTGTGTCAGCCCGCCGGTGCCGGCGTGGCCCACGTTCAGGGCGCCGGGGTTGGCGCGGCCGTAGTCCACCAGGTCGGCCAGCGTCTTGAAGCCGTGGCGGGCGCTGGCCGCCAGCACGAACGGGTTGCCGCCCACATTGATGATGGGCGCGAAATCGCGGATGGGGTCGTAGCGGATCTTGTTGGTCATGGGCGCCGTGACGATCTGCGTCATGGTCGACATGAACAGGGTCTGGCCGTCCGCCTTGGCCCGCGCCACGTATTCCGCCGCGATCAGGCCGCCTGCGCCGCCGCGGTTGTCCACGATGAAGGGCTTGCCGATGCGCTGGCCCAGCTTCTCGGCCATCATGCGCGCGATCAGGTCGGTATTGCCGCCGGGCGAGAACGGCACCACGATGGTGACGGGCCGGTTGGGCCAGCTGTCTTCGGCCCGCGCCACGAAGGGCGCGCCGGCCAGCAGGGTCATCGCGCCCAGGCTGAAGCGCCGCCTGGCCGGGTTGATGGGGGTTGTCATGATGTCTCCTTGTTTTCCAGGTATGCGCCCGGCGTTGCCGGGTCGGTCATGCAATCCGGCAGGCCTGGGCGAAGTCCAGCCGCGGCAAGCGCGCAAAGAGCTTGTCGGGATCACCCTTGCCCAGGTTGCACAGGAAATTCACGCGCCAGGTGCTGTCGGCAAAGAACGCCTGGTTCACGGCGTGGGCGTCGAAGCCGGACAGCGGCCCGCAGTCCAGGCCCAGGGCGCGCGCGGCCAGGATCAGGTAGCCGCCTTGCAGCGAACTGTTGCGCAGCGCGGTTTCCTCGGCCAGCGCCGCATCCGCCGCATAGGCGTCGTACTGCGATGGCCGATGCGGAAACAGCGTTTCGCCCCACTGGTGAAAGGCGCTGTCGTACGCAACGATGGTCGTGACGGACGCGCCCAGCACCTTGGCCACGTTGGCGGGCGCCAGCGCCGGCACCAACCGGGCCTTGGCCTCGGCAGTCTTGACGAACACCAGCCGCATGGGGCTGGTGTTGGCGCTGGTGGGGCCGTGGCGCACCAGTTCGTACAGGGCGCGAAGCTCGGCGTCGGCGATGTCGCGGGGCAGCCAGCCGTTGTGGCTGCGCGCCTGGCGGAACAACTGATCCAGCGTGCGGGATTCGTTCATGCGCGGTCTCCTTCAGACGCCGGCCGTCATGCCTGCAGCGCCGGCAACGCTGCGCGCATGCGGGCTTCGACCTGCGCGGCGGTGCCGGCATCCAGCGGCACCAGCGGCGCACGCACGTGGCGCCAGCCGTCGTCGCCCGTCAACAGCGACAGGGTGTGCTTGACGGCCGCCACCATCGGGAACTGCTCGGTGGTCTTGCGTACCGCCGTGATGCGGTCGCCCAGGCGCGCGGCTTGCTCGGGGGAACCGTAGGCCAGCGCAATGTCGCGTGCATTGATGTTGTTGGTGGCCGAAATGCAGCCCGCCGCGCCCCGTTCCAGGCTGCGCAGCATCAGCACTTCGGATGCCGGGAAAATCGACAGCTGCGGAAAGCGCGCCAGCATGGCGGTCAGGTTGTCCCAGTCGCCCGAGCTGTCTTTCACGCCGACGATGTGCTGCGGGTACGCGGCCGCCAGCCGCTCGATCAGCGGCAGCGTGATGGCAACGCCCGAGACGGCGGGGATGTGATACAGCACGATGCGCAGGGCGGGGTTGTCCACCCGCTCGATCAATTGCCGGTAATAGGCAAACACGCCGTCTTCCTGCACGTTCTTGAAGAAGTAGGGTGGCAGCACCAGCGTGCCGGCGCAGCCCCGTTCCAAGGCATGGCGTGTCAGGACGACGGCGTCGTCGACCGCGCAGCAGCCCGTGCCGACCAGGATGCGGTCGGGGGCGATGCCTGCGTCGATCACGGCGTCGACCAGCGACATGCGCTCGTCGAACGTTTCCGAGCAGGCCTCGCTGTTGGTGCCGGAAATCGCCAGGCCGGCGCCATCGGCGACCAGTTGCTTGCAGTGCGCGACGAACGCGGGCAGGTTCAGCGAAGCGTCCGCGCGAAACGGACTGACCACGGGCGCGAACACGCCGCGCAGCGAAGGATGTGACATGGAAGGTTCCTCAGGATGAGCGGCCCGGCGCCGGGGCAGCGGGGGCGGTGATGGGCAAGGGGCCGGCATGGGTGGCGACGAAATCCAGCAGCGCGGCGGCAAAGGCGCCGTCGGCGCTGCCCAGGTGCGCCACCACGGATGTGTGGTTGTGTCCGGGCACCTGGACGATGCGAGGCATCCGCCCGGTGGCGGCGACGCGCGCCGCGTATTGCAGCGCGTAGCGATCCAGGTACGGGTTTTCGTATTCAGCGATCGCGATCAGCAGCGGCATGGCCATGGCCTCGGCGTGCGCCATCGGGGCATGGCGCCGCTGCAACGCGGGGTCCGGGCCGTAGTAGGCCACCACGCCAGCGGCGTTGGGGTTGCCGGGCAGGGTGTCGGCCTCCAGGCGGGCGCTGATCAGCGCGGCGCCGGCCACGCCATCCGCCTGGCCACGGTAGCGCGGGTCGGTCAGGAAGGTAGCGACGTGGCTGCCGCCGGCCGAGTGGCCGATCAGTACGATGCGCCGCGGGTCGCCGCCCCAGGCGGCGGCATGCTTGCGCAACCAGTCCACCGCCGCCGCCACGTCGTCGGCGCCGGCCGGGTAGGGCGCTTGCGGCGCCAGGCGGTATTCGACGTTGACGCCGACGCAGCCGGCGCGTGCGAACAGCCTGGGCACGTTGGCGTAGATGTGCGGCGTGGCGTCCTTGCTGCCGCGCAGGAACGCGCCGCCATGCACGAAGGCCACGATGGGCCGCGCCGCGCCGTCGGCTGCGGCCGGCAGGTACAGGTCAAGCTGCTGGCGCGGGTCGTCGCCATACGCCTGCGCGGGCAACGTGCGCAGGCCGTCCGCGGGCAGGCCGTCATGGACGGCGTCGTAGATCTCGCAGACCCGGCGCCGGTTGCCCTGGATGTCGTTGGCCCACGTCGGGCCCAGGGCCAGCATGGCGGCACGCTGCGCGTCGTCCAGCCCGGGAAACGGCGGGAAGGGGAATGTCATCGCGCGCCTCGGCTCATTCGGGCTTGTCTTGCTTGCCTGGCGCGGGCCGGCCTTCCTTGGCCGCCAGAATCGCCGGCGACGGCTGCACCACGAAATGCGCCAGGCGGTGCCGGTCGAACGATTCGAGGTCGCGGGCCCAGGTCTGCGGTTCGTGTTCGGCGCTGGTCGGTATCTGCTCCATGTCGGTGTAGATCTCGACGTTGTTGCCGTCCGGGTCCTTGAACACCAGGAACCAGTTGCTGCCCGGGCCATGCTGCCCGATGCCGCGCTCGATCTCTACGCCCAGCGCGCGCGCCACGTCCACCGCGCGCTTCATTTCGTCCAGCGATTCCACGTAGTACGAGAAATGCTCCAGCCCGGGTCGGGTGTAGCGCGGCAGGTCGTCGCGGTCGGGGGCGTCGGCCGGCAGGCGCGACAGGGCCAGGTCATGGTGGTCTTGCCCGGCGCGCAGGAAGACCATCTGGTCGGCGATGCGGTCCGATATCTTCAGGCCCATCACCTCGGTGTAGAAGCGCGTCGAGGCTTCCAGGTCACGCACCATCAGCACCAGGTGCCCGAGCTTGCGGGTCCGGATGGGTGCGATGGCCTTTGTGTCTGCGGCATTCACGGTTGTCTCCTCGCGGGGCTCTTGGCCCCGTCGTTATCAGGTTGCGTAGCAGGCTAACGGCTTTCGAGGGCCACCGGGTTCTCGATGGTGCCGATGCCTTCTACCCAGGCCGTCATCGTATCGCCCGGCTTGAGATACACGCCGCGGCCCATGCCCACGCCGTCCGGAGTGCCGGTGGCGATCAGGTCGCCGGGTTGCAGCGTCAGGATGCGCGACAGGTAGGCGATCTGCTCGGCCACCGAAAAGATCATCTGCGAGGTATTGCCGTCCTGCATGGATTCGCCGTTGACGCTCAGCGTCATGCGCAGGTTCTGCGGATCGGCGATGCAGCCGGCCGGCACCAGCCAGGGCCCCATCGGCCCGAACGTGTCGAAGCTCTTGCCGCGAAACCAGTCGTGCTTGAAGGGATAGTCGGTGCGGCGGTTGAGGTCGCGGGCGCTGATGTCGTTGAAGACCGTGTAGGCGGCAATGACCGACAGTGCGTCTTCCACCGACACATGGCGGCAAGTCTTGCCGATGACCACGCCCAGTTCCACTTCCCAGTCCAGCTTTTCGGTTTCCGGGGGCATCAGCACCGTGGCCTGGGTGGGAATGGCGCTGCTCTGCGCCTTCATGAAGACGTAGGGCTGGCTTTCGGCGCGGGCGGCGAGCTGCGTGCCCATTTCGTCGGCGTGTTCGTAGAAATTCGAGGCCACCCCGAAGATGCGGCGCGGGCGGTAGGGAATGGCGTAGGCCGCGCCGTCGATGGCGGCCACGCGGCCTTCGGCGGCCAGGCCACGAGCCTGCTCGGCCAGCGACGCCAGGCGCGGGGCGGCGGCATCCCAGTCGTCCAGCAGGCCGTCCACGGCGGGCAGGTCGCCGCTCTGCCCGGCCTGGCTGGCACGGGCAAGTTGCACCAGGTCATAGAGCGTGTTGTCGACCACCAGGCCGGGCTGTTGGACGCCGTTCAGTTCATAGGTTGCTAGGCCGTGCCAGATCACGGGGATCTCCTTGTTGTGATGATGAGGTGAAGCGGCGGCCTGCGTGTTCTCACTGCCGCCTTTATGAATACTTTAAAGCTTGCGTGTATACACGTCAAAGGGTTTGTGATAATTTTTGCCCCCTCATCGTTTCACCCCCTTTTCACCCCGTATCACCCCCTGAGGAGGCAAGCGCCGTCATGAACGGAACCCCGAAAGACCCGAACACCGACGCGGGCCACGCCGGCCCGCTGCACGTGCTGACCCGGCTGCCGCTGGACGCGGACTGGCTGGCCGCCGTGGCCCCGCGCTACCACGTGACCCCCTGGGCGCAGGCCGACGCCGACGTCCGCGCCCGGGCGCGGGCGGTGGTCACCAATGGCTCGACCGGGCTCAGCGCCGACGAACTGGCCACGCTGCCCGCGCTGCAGCTGGTGGCAAGCTTTGGCGCCGGCTACGAGAAAATCGACCTGCATGCCGCGCAGGCGCGGCAGGTCCGCGTCTGCCATGCGCCCGACGCCAACGGCCAGGTCGTGGCCGACCACGCGCTGACCCTCATGCTGGCGCTGGTGCGCGGCATCCCGGCGCTGGACCGCGGCGTCAAGGCTGGCGGCTGGGAAGCCCTGCGCGCCGCGCGGCCCGGCCTGCGCGGCAAGACGCTGGGCATCGTCGGCCTGGGCAATATCGGCCACCGGCTTGCCAGGCTGGGCACGGCGGTGGGCATGCAGGTGGCCTACCTGTGGCATGAAGGCACGCAGGGCGGCGAGGGCTACGCGCCGCATGGCGACGCGGTGTCGCTGGCTGCCGCGTCCGACGTGCTGGCCCTGACCTGCCCGGGCGGCCCGCAGACGCATCACCTGGTGAATGCCAGTGTGTTGCAGGCGTTGGGTCCGGCCGGCTTTCTGGTCAATGTGTCGCGCGGCACGGTCGTGGATACCGACGCGCTGATCGACGCGCTGGCGCGCGGCGTCATCGCCGGGGCCGCACTGGACGTGCTGGAAACAGAGCCTGTCGTGCCGCAAGCCTTGCGCACGATGGACCAGGTCATCCTGACGCCGCACCTGGCGGGCCGCTCGCCGGAAACGCGCATGGCGCAGCACGCGGCGCTGGCCAGCAACCTGGACGGCTGGTTCGAGCGGGGCGCGCCCGCCCATCCCGTTCGCTTGCCCGCTTGATTGCAGGCAGGCAAGCAGCGATGCCCCGGCGGGGCATCGCTGCGCAAGCGTGGCCTCAGAGGCTGTTGCGATCGGCTTTCAGGTCGGGGTTGCGCAGGGCCGGGCCCGCATCGCCGTCGCCACCCGCGCGGGACGCGCCGCCCCAGCCGTGGTCGGTCAGGTCGATGATGATGCCGTTCGGGTCGCGGTACTTCACTTCATAGAAGATGTTGCCCTTCACCGGCACCTCGCCCATGTAGTAGTGGCCGCCCGCGGCCTCGACCGTCTGGCGGGCTTGGGCGATGTCTTCGACCCACACGCCGATATGGTGCAGGCCGACGAAATCCTTGCCGCGGTCTTCGCCCGCCGCGTGGTCGCTCTTGTAGTTCAGCAGCGCGATGCTGATGGTGCCGTCGGTAAGGTACACGCCGCGCGCCAGCGACGAATCCGTTTCGCCGACTTTGCGAAAACCGAATGCTTTCTGGTAGAACTCGGCGGCGGCCCAGGGGTCGGGTACGGACAGGGCGATGTGACGCAGTTTGTTGCTCATGGAGATGCTCCTGGTTGGAACCGGGTGGATGAAAACGGTGGCGGGCGGCATCAGAACTTGTGCGTGATGCCCACCCCGAAAGCGGTCGCGGCGTCGCCCGCCGTCAGTTGCGGCAGCGGATTGCCGGACAGGTTGTAGCGAGCGGTCTCGCCGTTCACCAGCCGCGTGAACGACGTCCAGACCTCGGTGCGCTTGGACAGCGTGTAGCCGTAGCCCAGCGAGATCTGCCAGGCGCCGGACCCCGAGCCCGGCACGCCGATGCCGCCCACCGCCTTGGTGGTGTCCCCGTGCGCGTCGGCGCCGTAGGTGTAGGACGCGCGCAGTTGATGCGGCCCGAAGCTGTGGGTGGCGGCGACTTGCCAGGCGTCGCGGTACACCGATTGCCCTGGCGCGGGCTGGTAGCGCAAGCGCTCATAGGCGCCGCGCAGTTTGGTGCCGCCAAAGGTGTAGGTCACGGCCAGGCGGTCGGCATGGTCCGCTGAGCCGTCGTAGAAGTAGTCGCGGTGGTACTCGTGGCCCCAGGCCACGAACCAGTCGCCGCTGGCGTAGCTGGCCAGCCCCGACCACGCCATGGGATTGCCCGTGGGCATGCGTTCGGGCAGGGTCACGCCCATCTTCAGGCTGAAGCCGCGCCAGTTCGGCGTGGCGTATTGGAAGAGGTTTTTCTGGCGCCGGTCGAACGAGTGCGGCGCCACGCCATTGCCGGCCGTGGTGAAGCCGTTGCCCATGATCGAGTTCGACGCGAACACGCCGGCCGTGAACGGGTCCACCGTATAGACCGAGGCAAAACGCAGCGGCATTTCCCATTGCCCCATCAGGAACTCGCCCCAGGGGCCGCGCAGCCCCAGCCCGGAATTGCGGTCGGAGATTTCCGACGTGCCGGTGCCGGTCATGCGCAGATTGGTCTCGATCTGGAAGAACGCTTCAAGATCGCCGCTGATTCTTTCCTGGCCGCGAAAGCCCAGCACCGACAGGTCGTTCACCAGCCGGGTCAGGGATTCAGAGCGGCCATTGCCCGACAGCCTGACGGTTTCCACGTCTTCCTTGATGAAGCCGTAGATCTGCACGCTGCTGCCGGGCTGGGCCAGCGCGGGGCTTGCGGCGCTGGCCGCCAGCACGGCGGCGGCCACCCGCCTTCGGTGGGGCCGGCGCGCGGTGCGCGAACCCGATCTTGTGACGCCCCTGAAAACGGCCGAAATCGATGCCATGTGGTTGGTCTCCCCTTGTCCTATTTAAGGTACATAATTTTCGCAAAGTGTACATTGTTATTGATGTGTATACACAAAGGATTTTTGGGATTTACAGGTCCAATGCAGGGGAAGCGGGCCTGGGATGAGGGAAATCCCTGGATAGAAGAGGCGAAATCGGCCGGCACGGGTGCAGTTGTTCACGGCGAACACGGAGTCGTGTTCATCTAGTGTGTACAAAAATAGGGATGTGCACGCAGATGGCTTGACTGAAATATCTTTGGCCGGAAATCCGGCCAAAAAATGGGGGCGTGTATAATTTTTGCCACTCCCGACACTGATTCGAAGGACATTAGTGCCAACCATCGCCGCCCAAATCAGCCAACAGCTCGCCGAAGACATCATCTCCGGCCTCCTGCCTCCTGGTGAGAAGCTTGAAGAGCCCGCCTTGGCGCAACGATTCCAGGTGTCGCGCACGCCCGTCCGCGAAGCACTGCGGTTGCTGGACGCGCGTGGCCTGATCGAACTGGTGCCGCGCCGCGGAGGCGTCGTCATCAACACCAGCCCCGACCAGCTGGCCGACATGCTCGAAGCCCTGTGCGAACTGGAATCGCTCTGTTGCCGCATCGCCACGCAACGCATGAGCGCCATGCAGCGCCGTCAGCTGGAACTGCTGCACGAAGAAGCCGAAGCCGTGGCTGACAAGCGCGATACCGAGGCCTATCTGGAACTGAACTCGCGCTTTCACCAACTGATCTGCCAGGGCACCCAGAACGCCACGCTGGTGGCCGCCGTCGAAAGCCTGCGCGAACGGCTGGCGCCGTTCCGGGCCGCGCAATCCGGCGTCGAGCGCCGCTTCGAGGTCTCGCACCGCGAACACCAGAAAATCGTCGAAGCCATTCTGGCGGGCCAGCCGGAACAAGCCTACCTGGCCATGCGCAGCCACACCACGCGCCTGACGCTCAACGTCATGGAACTGATCCAGGCCCAGCGGGCGGGCAAGGCGGCGTCGCTTGCCGGCTGAACGCGACGGCTTCTGGTTCGATGCGCCGGATGCCTCCCTTGCCCTGAAGCGATCCGGCAACCAGGTCAGCCTGGCGCAGGCCGTGCCTCCCTGGATCGTGGTCAACCAGTCCGTGGCCAGCATCACGATCGGCAGCCGTTGGCCCGGTCGTTTGTGGCGCGTGCGGGTCACGCAGTTGGGGGATATGTCGGGTCTGGTGGCGCAGCCTGGCTACTGGCGCGCTGCCGCGATCGAACTGCTCGAAGAACTGCCGTTATCGGCCCTGTTCGGCCCGCGAGGCGAGGCGGTAGTCGACCTGCTTGAACAAATACGCGGCTTGTCGCGCCCGCAGGCCGAGCAGCTTGCGGCCGGCGTGCCGCCGCAAGCGTGGCGGGCCTGGGGCCGCGCCTGGATGCGCTGGTCCGCTGACGATGGCGCCGCACCCGAAACCGATAGCGCCCTGCAAGCCTGGGACGGCGTGCTCTCGGCCACGCGCCGCGTCGACAAGCAACGTTCGCCCATCCACGCCGGCTTTCTGCTGATACACACGCTGGTGCGCGAACGCGCCCAGGCGCTGGACGGCGACGCCGCTTTCGAGCTGGTCGAAGACGACGGTGAAATCGAACAATGGCTGGCGCCGATGTGGCGCAATGTCAGCGATGCCTGCCTGTACGCCGCCATGGCGCTGGGCGGCGCGCAGTGGGTCGCGGATGGACAGGCCGCGGTGTTGACGCAGGCTTGGCGCGGTGTGTTCGGCGAGTCCGTGGATGCGCCGGCCACGGCCGGATAGGCCGTCGAGCTAGCCGGCCAGCCCCACGACGGGCAGGGCCTCTGGCAAGTGCGAAGTCCCCGCGCCGGTCGGCCGTGATGGCTGCGGCGCGCCCCAATTCCGCAGGCTTTCCCGCAGCAACGACACCGCGGCGCGGCCGCTGTCGTTCAGCCGCTTCGATGCATACATGCCGAACTGCGCACGCAGGCCGGATGCGGAGTCGGGCCCGAGCGAGATGATGCGCATGGTGTCGGGCCGCACGCATTCGCTGGACAGCAGGGCAACGCCCAGGCCGTTTTCCACCGCGGCAATCGTGGCGCCCACATTGTGGCTCGTCAGCGTGACCCGAAAATCCCGACCCGCGGCGGTCAGCGCATCAAACGCCAGGCGGCGCCACGAGCACGGTTCGGCATACACGATCACATCCAGCGGCGCGTCCGGGTCGGGCGCTTCGTCGATGGCGCAGACCCAGTGCAGGTCCACCGCCCAGGTCTGCACAGGTTCATCCACGAACGCCGCGCACACGCCCACCGCCACATCCAGCGTGCCTTCCTGCCAGCGCGCCGCCAGCCTTTCACCGTCGTCCACCACGACCTCAAGGTGCAACTGCGGGCAGGCGCGCCGCAGGCGGCCCAACGCGGCGGGCAGGGCGGCCACGGCCACGTCTTCCGACAGCCCGATGCGCACGCTGCCCGCCACCGCGCGTTCGCGCAACCGGGCTGCTGCGGCTTCGCCCAGCGCCAGGATGCGGTTGGCGTAGCTCAGCAGCAGTTCGCCTTCGGTGGTGGGCGCCATGCCGCGGCCGGTTCGGTGCAAGAGGCGCTTGCCCACCTGTTCTTCCAGTCGCCGGATCTGCGTGCTGAGCGCCGATTGCGCGCGCCCGGCCTGGTCCGCGGCGCGGCTCAGGCTGCCATGGCGGCAAACCGCCACGAAGGTACGCAGCAGGGCGGGGTCGAAGTCACCGGACACAAGGGGGCCTGATATGGAGGGGCCTGACATGAGGGAGCCTGACATTATCAATCTGTTAAGTCTGGATTATGAGGGTTCAGTCTACCTGTATCTCTGCGGCGCTCCTAGTATCCCCGTATCGCGAAACCGCTTTCCCTTCGCGTCCCCTTGAACTACGGAGAACCTTTCATGTCCACCCCTCAGAATCTGCGTGTCGTCCTGGCCTCCCGCCCTGTCGGCCGGCCGCGTCCCAGCGATTTTCGCTTCGAGCAAGCCTCCATCCCCGAGCCGGCCGACGGCCAGGTGCTGCTGCGGGTCCAGTACCTGTCGCTGGACCCCTACATGCGCTGGCGTATCAGCGCGGCCAAATCCTACGCGCCGCCCATCGAGATCGGCGACGTGATCGTGGGCGGCACCGTGGCTCGCGTGGAAGTGTCCCGGCACCCCGATTGGGCAGAGGGCGACGTGGTGCTGTCGGCGGCGGGTTGGCAGCAGTACGCGCTGTCCGACGGCAGCGATTTGCGCCGGCTGGATCCGACCCTTGCTGCGCCGTCCACCGCGCTGGGGGTGCTGGGCATGCCGGGCTTCACCGCCTACGCCGGCCTGCGCAACATCGGCCAACCCAAGCCCGGCGAAACCGTGGTGGTCGCGGCCGCCAGCGGCGCGGTCGGCTCGGTGGTGGGCCAGATCGCCCGCATTCAGGGCGCGCGCGTCGTGGGCATTGCCGGCGGCCCCGAGAAGTGCGCCTTCGTCAAAGACGAACTGGGCTTTGACGCGGTCGTCGACCACCATGCGCCGGACTTCGCGCAGCGGCTGGCCGAGGCGTGCCCCGACGGCATCGACGTCTACTTCGAGAACGTCAGCGGCCCTGTGTGGGACGCGGTGCTGCCGCTCTTGAACACCTTTGCGCGCGTGCCGGTGTGCGGCCTGATCGCCAACTACAACGACGACCCGGCGGCCGCCAGCGGCCCCGACCGCCTGCCCACCACGATGCGCGAGATCCTGGCCAAGAGCATCACGCTGCGCGGATTCATCCAGCACGAATTCGTCGACGCGCAGCAGGACGACTTCCTGCGCGAGGCGGCGCAATGGATCAAGACAGGCCAGCTGCGTTGGCGCGAAGACATCGTGGACGGCCTGGAACAGGCGCCACAAGCGTTCATCGGCCTGCTCGACGGCAAGAACTTCGGCAAGCTGGTCGTGCGGCTGGATCGATAGCCGTCACGGGACCCGGGCGTCGTCATTGCGCGTTGCACAGGGCCGCCAGCCCCTGGCCGCAACGCGCAATGACGGCGCCGGGTATCGAAAATTTCGCCATGCCCCCGGCGGAAATTTCCGGGCGCATGGGTCCGGTCGGCCTGATCTTTGGCGATATCATGGCGGCGCCGTCGCGGCCTTGAGATGTGGCTTTGAGATGTGGCCTTGATATGGCTTTGAAGCGGCTTTGAAGTGGTCTTGAGGCTGCCCTGTAGCGGCCCTGTTGCCGCCTTGCAGCGGCGTTGAATCCGCTCTCAAGCTGCGCTGCGACGCGCCCCTGCAGCGTTGACCAAGGACCCCGCAATGCGTCTGACTCAGTGCCAGAATTTCCACGACTTTCGCCGCATGGCGCGCCAGCGGCTGCCCGGCCCGATCTTCAACTACATCGACGGCGCCGCCGACGATGAAACCACCTACCGCCGCAACACCGACGCCTTCGAGGCCTGCGACCTGGTGCCCGACGTGCTGCGAGGCGTGGCCCAAGTGGACATGTCCGTCACGGTGATGGGCCAGAAGCTGGCGCTGCCGGTGTATTGCTCGCCCACGGCCCTGCAGCGCCTGTTCCATCACGACGGCGAACGCGCCGTGGCTGCGGCCGCCGGCAAGTTCGGCACGATGTTCGGCGTGTCCTCGCTGGGCACCGTCAGCCTGGAAGAAGCCCGCCAGATCAGCGGCGGCCCCCAGGTCTACCAGTTCTACTTCCACAAAGACCGCGGCCTGAACCGCGAGATGATGGCGCGCGCCAAGACCGCCGGCGTGCAGGTCATGATGCTGACCGTGGACAGCATCACCGGCGGCAACCGCGAACGCGACAAACGCACCGGCTTTGCCATTCCGTTTCGCCTGAACCTGGCCGGCATCGCCCAGTTTGCCGCCAAGCCGGCGTGGGCCATCAACTACGTCACCCACGAACGGTTCCGGCTGCCGCAGCTGGACACCCACGTCGACATGGGCGGCGGCGCCATGTCCATCAGCCGCTACTTCACCGACATGCTCGACCCCGCCATGAACTGGGACGACGTCGCCGCGATGGTGGCCGAGTGGGGCGGGCAGTTCTGCCTGAAAGGCATCATGTCCGTCGAAGACGCCAGGCGTGCCGTCGACATCGGCTGCACCGGCATCGTGCTGTCCAACCACGGCGGGCGGCAGCTGGACGGCTCGCGCAGCGCCTTTGACCAATTGGCCGAAATCGTCGACGCCGTGGGCGACCGCATCGACGTCATGATGGACGGCGGCGTGCAACGCGGCACGCACGTGCTCAAGGCCCTGGCGCTGGGCGCCAAGGCCGTGGGCCTGGGCCGCTACTACCTGTTCCCCCTGGCCGCCGCCGGCAGGCCCGGCGTGGAACGGGCCCTGGACCTCATGCGCATCGAAATCGAACGCGCCATGAAGCTGATGGGCTGCCAGACCGTGGCGCAACTGCAAAGGCGGCATCTGCGGTTTCGGTGAGTCGCGCGCGTGCCACGCCCGCCGCCTTGCCACAAGCCAAACCAAACAGGGACGCAACCTTCGGTGCGTCCTTGCAACAAGAAACTACATGAGAAGCGTTTGCATTACACTCCCTTGCAAATTATTGTTCCAGCCCGTGCAAGGAAGTCATCATGCAAGACCCGCGGCCCGTCGGCCACCTCTGCCTCGTTCGTCCTCGCGCCGCCTTGCGGCGCACCACCAGCCTGGTACTGATGGCGCTTGCCAGCAGCGCTGCGTTCGCCCAGCAGGCTGACGTCGCGACGCTGCCCGCCGTGAAGGTCGAAGGCCAGGGCGATATCACCACCACGGAAGGAACCGGCTCGTATACGCCGCGCGCCACCGCCGCCAGCACCGGCCTGACGATGTCGCTGCGTGACACCCCGCAATCGGTCACCGTCGTCACGCGCCAGCGCATCGATGACGAAAACATGCGGTCGCTGGCCGACGTCATGGCCAGCACGCCGGGCATTTCGGTGCAGAACTACGACAGCGAGCGCTATTCGTTCAACTCGCGCGGCTTTGCCATCAGCAACTACATGTACGACGGCATCCCTACGTCGTTCGATATGGGCTATGCGGGGGGCGAGTCGTCGCAGGACCCCATCATCTACGACCGCGTCGAAGTCGTGCGTGGCGCCACCGGCCTGCTGACCGGCGCAGGCAACCCGTCGGCGTCCGTCAACCTGGTGCGCAAGCACGCCACCAGCCGCGAGTTCACGGCCGACATGAGTGTCAGCGCCGGCAGCTGGGATACCTATCGCGCCACCGTTGACCTGTCGTCGCCGCTGAACGCCAGCGGCAGCGTGCGCGGCCGCATCGTGTCGGCCTACCAGGACAACCATTCTTTCCTGGACAACTACGAGAACCGCAAAAAGGTCTTCTACGGCGTGGTGGACGCGGACCTGACCTCGCGCACCACGTTAAGCGTGGGTTTCAACTACCAGGACAACCAGCCCAAGGGCAGCAGCTGGGGCGGTTTTCCGCTGTGGTACGCCGACGGCGGCCGCACGGACTGGAAGCGTTCGCTGAACACCGGCGCGGACTGGACCTCGTGGGCCAGCACCACGCAGGGCGCCTTCGCCAGCCTGGAACATCGCTTCGACAACGACTGGCGCATCCAGACTACGGCCTCGTATTCCAAGAACGAAATGGACGGCAAGCTGCTGTACCTGTACGGCCTGCCGGACCGCAACACCGGCCTGGGCGTGAACGGCTCGCCGGCCTGGTACTACGGCGACCGCCAGCAGAACAGCCTGGACGTGAAGGCCTCGGGCCCCTTCAACCTGTTCGGCCGCACCCATGAAGCCGTGTTCGGCGCCAGCTTCAGCCGCCAGTACGCCGACTTCCGCGGCCGCTTCCCGGCGTCCGGTGCCGCGCCGGTGGGCAATTTCTACGATTGGGACGGCTCGTATCCCGAACCGCAGTGGGGCGATTCCAGCACCGCCAGCCGCTACACCACCAAGCAGACCGGCTGGTACAGCGCGCTGCGCTTCAGCCTGGCCGATCCGCTGAAGCTGATCGTGGGCGGGCGCTACAGCACCTGGAAGACGGACTCGGTGGGCTTTGGCGGGGGCAGCAAGCAGGCCTTCGACAAGGACGCCTTCACGCCCTACGCCGGCCTGCTGTACGACATCAACGAGAACTACACCGCCTACGTCAGCTACACCGGCATCTTCAACCCGCAAAGCTATCAAGACCGCAACGGCAGCTGGCTGGATCCGCTGGAAGGCAAGGCCTACGAGGCCGGCGTCAAAGGCGAATTCCTGGAAGGCCGCCTGAACGCGTCCGCCGCGGTGTTCCAGATGAACCAGGACAACGTGGCCCAGGTCGACCCGGGCCAATTCGTGCCCGGCACCATCAATCAGGCCTATCGCGCTGGCCAAGGCACCCGCAGCCGCGGCTTCGACCTGGAAATGTCGGGCGAAGTCTCGCCGGGCTGGAACGTGGCCGCCGGTTATTCGCACTGGACCGCGCGCGACGGCGACGGCAACGGCATCCAGACCGACCAGCCGCGCAGCCTGGTGCGCCTGTTCACCACCTACCAGCTGCCCGGCAGCTGGAACCGCCTGACCGTGGGCGGCGGCGTCAATTGGCAGAGCCGCATCTACACCCTGGCCAGCGGCCCCAACGGGCAGGAACGCGTCAGCCAGGGCAGCTACGCCCTGACCAACCTGATGGCGCGCTACAAGTTCGACCGCAACCTGTCGGCGCAGTTGAACGTCAACAACCTGTTCGACCGCAAGTATTACTCGCAGGTGGGGTTCTACAACCAGGGGGCGTGGGGCGCGGGGCGTAGCGCAACCTTGACGGTGCGCTACCAGTATTGAG
>PJUB01000298.1_pt1 | contig 25442 bp, 17 predicted proteins | sample 1512141 | NCBI WGS metagenome assembly PJUB01 (sample SAMN08177677, study PRJNA422409) | Soil metagenome, whole genome shotgun sequencing project. | isolation source: Soil enriched on filter paper: alkali lignin treatment | place: USA: Madison | collected 2015-01-15 | reverse complement strand
TGATGGACTACGGCTTCCATGCCCCTACCATGAGCTTCCCGGTGGCCGGCACGCTGATGGTCGAACCGACCGAATCCGAAGGCGTGGCCGAACTGGACCGCTTCATCGACGCCATGATCTCGATCCGCGAGGAAATCGCCCAGGTCGAGCGCGGCGAACGCGATCGCGAAGACAACGTCCTGAAGAACGCGCCGCACACGGCGCAGATGCTGCTGGCCGAAGAATGGCTGCACGACTACCCGCGCCAGCAGGCTGCCTACCCGGTGGCTTCCCTGCGCGACGCCAAGTACTGGCCGCCGGTGGCCCGTGTGGACAACGCCTATGGCGACCGCAACCTGGTGTGCGCCTGCCTGCCGATCGAAGCCTACGCGTAAGCGTGCGACGGGCCTGCCGCGAGGCGGGCCCGCGTGGCAAGACCGCAGCCCCCGCTTGTTTCAAGCCGGGGCTTTTTCTTTGGTGGCACCCGGGGCGGCTGCGCGCGGATGCAAAAAGGGGCCGCACTGTGCGTGCGGCCCCTTGCTTGTCGTATCCGCCGCCGCGCCCGGGGGGGGGGCGGGGCAGCCTGCGCGCGAGGGTTTACTTCGCCGGCGCGGCCGTCAAGGTCTTGGCAAAGTCTTCGGTGATGCTGAAGTACGTATTGATGAGGATCTGCAGGTTGTCCTTGCCGATACCGCCTTCCGCGTTCATGTCCATCTGCAGCACGGCCTGGTTCTTTTCGTCCAGGTAGGCGCGGGTCCAGCGGTATTCGCGGTTCCAGGCGTTGATGGCTTTCAGCGAGGCGGGCTTCTTGGTGGCGTACGTGGCGGTGACGACCAGGTCGTAGCACTTCTCGGTGAAGTCATTGCACAGGAATTCCATGCGCAGGTCGGTGGCGCCGGTGCTGCCCGCGTCCAGGATCAGCACGGGACCTTCGTCGCCGTCGGTCTTGCGCGTGGTGTAGCCCATGTCGTCGAGCATGCTGACGACCATGTCGACGTTGAAGTCCTGCAGCGTCTCGCTGCTGGACGCCGAGGCGACGTCGCCGTCCATGCCCGAGGTGGCGCCCGCGGCAGGTTCGGATTCTTCATCGTCGTCCGTCACGCTGGGCGAGATGCTGGCCGCGCTGAGCAGGCCCGAGAACAGTTCGTCGGCGGGGATCTTCTTGCCGTTCAGGTCGCCCATGCCATCGGCAAAGTGGAACTTGCCGACGATGTTGTCGCCTTCGTTCTTGCCCACGTTGAACATCTCGGCCATGCCGGACATGCTGCGCACGTTGTCGGCGGCTTCCTCGGCGGCCTTGTCGGCGGCCATGCCTCCCTTCTTGACGCCATACTGCACCATCAGGTCTTGCACCATCGGCTTGGAGATCACCAGCGTGGCATCGATCTGCTTGATGGCCTTGACGATGATTTCCTGCGGCGTCAGGTCCTTGACGTTGGGCGGGTTGGCCAGGTCCAGCGAGAACGTCAGCTTGCTTTCGCCCTTGGCGGTCTTCCAGCTGATCGGGTCGATGCTGAACGACGGGTTGCCCGCCAGCAGCTTGCCGGCGTTGTCCAGCAGCACCTGGAACTGTTCGTCGTTCAGGCCTTCGTCGCGCGTATCGGCCATGTACTGGCGGAGCAGCTGGTTGTAGGTGTCCGACAGTTGCTTGACCGCGGCGCCGTCCAGCTTGGCCAGCTTGATCACGGCCTGGGCATTGCCCAGCGCCACGTCGTTCACGTTGATGTCGCCGCTTTGGTAGGCGGCTTGCACATTGATGGTCTTGTCATCTTCGGCGACCTTGACGGTGTAGCCGAAGTTGTCGAGCGTAACCTTGACATCGGCGTCAGGCTTGAAGACCTCGGTGCGCTTGATCTTGAAGCCCGAATCGCCGATCGACAGGCCGAACTTGCCCATGCGGCTGTCGACGTCGATCGACAGGCCCGACAGCAGCATCTTGATCGGGTCGTTGCCCTTGGTGCCGTCCACGGCCAGCGTATCGGTCTGCGCGTGCGCGGTGACGCTCTGCAGGCCGCGGTCGAAGGTGCCGGTGATGGTCATGCCGCTGAAGTCGACCGAGTTGCCTTCGTGGGTGACCTTGACCGGCGCGATCTTCGAGGTCGAGGCGGTGTTGCCGCCGAAGCTGACCATGGCGTCGGTGATCAGGGGCGAGACGTCCTTGGTCAGCTCGAAGATCGGCTTGACGTTGTCCGTCTTGGCCAGTTCAGCATGGAAGAACGCCAGCTTGGGGGCGATGGCGCCGCGCGCCAGGGCGCTCTTGGAGAACGGGCCGTGCTCGATGTTGGCATCGAATTCGACCATGCCGTCGGGCATTTCCTGCGGGCTCTTGTCGTTCTTGACGAACGACAGGCCGTAACGCGCCTGGGTCGAGAACAGGCCGCGCTCATACTTGATCTGGTCGATGCGCAGACCGAACAAAGGCGTGATCTTGGCCAGCTTTTCGTTGGTTTCGGCCAGGTGGCGCTGGGCGCTTTCTTCAATGCGCTTGCCGGTGTACCACGTGGCACCTACCCAGCTTCCCGCTCCCACTATGACCACGGCTAAGGTGATCGCTACGCTCTTTTTCATCGTTTTGCTTTGTCGTTGATTATCGAGTCAGATCCGGCCGCGGTGCAGCGCCGTGAAACAGGCGGGCAGCGGCATAGACGGATTCATCGTCCTGTAAGGACCGGGGCGAGTATACCGAGGCAGATCGCGCGTGGAGGGTGCGCCCAGTTACCGAAGATTTCAAAATGAAAGCCGGCGCCGTGGGGCGCCGGCCATATTGTCGACAAAACCGGCTTCAGAGCGGGTCGAGGGGGTAGATGGGGCGCCGCACGTGCTTGAATTCCAGCTGCCCATAATCGGACGTGGTGACGCCCACGCCGGTGCATTCGATCACGTCGGTCGCCATGTCGGAAAAGCCCGCCCGCCAGTGCACGCGGCTTTTCAGCACCACGTAGCGCTTTTGCAGCGGGTCGATGCCGGCCGACAGCAGGCAATTGATGTCGAAGGGTTCCTGGTGGCGCGAGACCACCACGATCTCGACCTGGCCGGTATCGATCACCACCGTCAGCCCGGTATCGTTGCGCACGCCGCGATACATCGGGCCGCGATTCAGGTAGACCCCGTCAAACACCAGCTTGACCCGTCCCGTGACCGTCAGCGGTTCGCTCGGTTGCTTGATGGCGGGCATGGCCACCTTGCCGCCCAGCGCCAGGGTGATCGGGTTGCCCACGCCGGCCGCGGCCGCCTCGCGCGCGGCCTGCGGGTCGCAGATCGCGTAGAACACGACGTTGTCCAGTTCCTGGCGCAGCACTTCGGCCAGCACGGCAGTGGTGTCCATGGTGCCGCCCGAACCGGTGTTGTCGAAGTGGTCCAGCAGCACCACCGGCCCGTGTTCGATGGCCTTGGCGCGGGTGATGGTGGGCACCAGCGGCTCAGGATGAAAGACCCATTTGGCGCGGTCGTTCCAGGCGCGGTCCAGCAGCTCGTCGCGGTATTGCTCGGCCTGGGCCAGGTTGCCGTCCGTACAGACCACGGCGCTCAGCCCGGCTTCGCGGATATCCGCGTGCGGGAAGCCCACGAAGACCGAGGCGGCCAGCACGCCGCCGGCTTCGAGCTGCTTGCAGCGTTCCTGCAGCGATTTGTTGGGTTCGGCGTGCGTGCCCTGGCACATCACGTGCGGCAGCATGGGCTTGCTGGCCCAGGTCATGACCGGTTTGATTTCACCCTTGTGGGTGCGCACGATGACGTTGGCGGCGCGCACGCCCGCCTCGCGGATATCGACGTGCGGATAGGTATGAAAGCCGCTGATGACGGTGGCGTTGTCGACGATGTCGGCATAGATGTTGGCGTGCATGTCCAGCGTCACGGCCACGGGCGTCTTGGGGTCTATTTCGCGCAAGCGGCGCAGCAGGTCGCCTTCGGCGTCTTCCACGCCTTCGGCCACCATGGCGCCGTGCAAGTCCAGCAGGATGGCGTCGAAGCCGCCGCGCCGGACCTGGTCCAGCACCCGCTTGCACAGCGCTTCGTGGGTGTCGCTGCTGGCCGGCCCGCTGGGCCAGGATTCGGCCGCCACCGGCACCACGATCTCGGCGCCGACGCGCCGCGCCACCTCGATGTAACCGCCCAGGCCGCTATCGGTGTTTTCGTAGGCCCGGATGGCGCGCTCGCCTTCCAGGATGTCAGGGGCGCCGCGGAAGAACCGCGACAGCGGGGTCGGCACGGGCGAAAAGGTGTTCGTCTCGTGCTTGATCATTGCCAGAAGCCAACGCATGGGGTGTCCTGTGGGTTGCCAAAGGGGAAAGACCGGAAAGCAAAAGGGCCGGCGGGAAGGCCGGCCCACGGAAGGAATCAGGCCGCGCCGGGTGGCTGGGGCCACGGGTGCTGGGCCGGGCGCATGCGCTCCCAGGCGTGCGCCACGCGCAGCACGCCCAGGTCGTCAAAGCGCGCGCCCGCGATCTGCAGGCCGATGGGCAGCCCGGCGCGGGTGTAGCCGCAATTGACGGACGCGGCCGGCTGCTCGCTCATGTTGTAGGGCAGGGTGTAGCCGATGTGGTGCATGGTGGTCGCCACGTTGTTGGTGGGCGCAGCCCACTCGGCGTTGTAGGCCACCACGGGCGCCACCGGCGACAGCACGTAGTCGTATGGGGCGCAGGCGGCCACGGTCCTGGCGCGTACGTTCATGGTTTCGTAGTAGCTGCGGAACACGGCCTCGCCGGCCTGGCCGCCGCCGCTTTCGGCCCAGGTACGGATGAACGGCAGGATCTTGGCGCGACGCGTCTCAGGCAGCGCACCCAGGTCGATGGCCGAGCGCGTGCGCCAGAAGCGGTCGACGCCGTCCAGCATATCGGGCGTCATCCAGGGATTCATGGGCGTGACGATGGCGCCGGCGGCCTCGAACAGGCGGGCTGCCGCCTCGACGGCCTGGCGGATCTCCGGGTCCAGCGGCAGGCCGCAGCCGGCGTCCAGCAACAGGCCGATGCGCAGGCCGCGCACGTCCTGGGTCAGGTTGAGCCAGTCGAAATCCTGGAAGGGCAGGCTCATGTGGTCGCGCACGTCGGGCTGCGACAGCACGCCCATCATCAGCGCGGCATCGGTGATGGTGCGGGTCATGGGGCCGGCGCAGCGGCCCATGAACGGCGGGTCGATGGGGATGCGGCCCAGGCTGGGCTTGAGCGTGGCGATGCCGCACCAGGCGGCCGGCAGGCGCACCGAGCCGCCGATGTCGGTGCCGATATGCAACGGGCCGTAGCCGGCGGCGGCGGCCGCGCCTGCGCCAGCACTGGAGCCGCCGGGGTTCTTGGTGACGTCCCAGGGGTTGCGCGTCAGCTCGTGAAAGCTCGACAGGCCCGAGGACAGCATGCCGTAGTCGGGCATGGTGGTCTTGCCCAGCACGACGGCGCCAGCCTCGCGCATGCGGGCCGCGGGCGGGGCGTCCGCCGTCGCGGGTGTCAGCTCCGTGGCAGCGGTGCCCAGCGGCACCGGCACGCCGCGGGTGGCAATGTTTTCCTTGATGGTGGCGGGCACCCCGTCCAGCGTGTAGCCGCCGCAGACCTGGGGTTCGCCCTTCATCCAGCGCGCTTCCGAGGCGCGGGCCTGGGTCAGGGCCTGCTCCGGGTCCAGTGCGTAAGTGGCGTGGATGTGCGGTTCCCAGCGCTCGATATGATCGAGCACCGAACGCGTGGCCTCGACGGGCGACAAGGTCTTGTTGCGATAGGCCGAGAGCAGTTCCTGGGCCGAGAGTTCGTGCGGTTGCGGCATGGCGGGTTCCAGTGGATGAGGGCGCGTCAGGCGGTGGCGGCAGGCGTCTGGCCGGCCGCGACGGGCCGGAAATTGCGGAAGTCCCAGTCGCGCCCGGGCGCCGCGTCGATCAGGGCGCGGGTGTATTCATGGCGGGGTTCGGTCAGCACGGTTTCGGCGCTGCCGGTCTCGACGACCTTGCCGCGCTGCATGACCATGATGGTGTCGCAGATCTGCGCGGCCACGCGCAGGTCATGGGTGATGAACAGCACGCCCACGCCGGTGCGCTGGCGCACCTGTTCGAGCAGTTCCAGCACCTGCGCCTGCACGGACACGTCCAGCGCGGACACGGCCTCGTCGGCCACCAGGATTTCCGGGTCCATCACCAGCGCGCGCGCGATGCAGATGCGCTGGCGCTGGCCGCCCGAGAACTGGTGCGGGTAGCGCCGCATCGCGTCTGGGCTCAGCCCGACCACGGTCAGGGTTTCGCCGGCACGCTTGAGGGCCTCTTCGCGCGGCATGCCGAAATTGAGCAGGCCTTCGATGATGGATTCGCCCACCGTGCGGCGCGGGTTCAGCGACCGGTAGGGGTCCTGGAACACGATCTGGATGCGGCGGCGCACCGGGCGCAGCGCGGCGCCGGACAGGGTGCTGAGGTCTTCGCCGCCCATCATCATGTGGCCGGCCGTGGGCTCGATCAGGCGCACGATGCAACGCGCCACGGTGGACTTGCCCGAGCCGGACTCGCCCACGATGCCCAGGATCTCGCCCTTGCGCAGCGTCAGGTTCACGTCCGTGGCGGCGATGACGTTCTGCGGCGCGCGGCGCGACAGCAGCGCGCGCTTGCCGCCGTAGGTGCGGCCCAGACCCTTGACGTGCAGCACCGGCTGGCCGGCGGGCGCGTCGCGCCGCGACGGCACCAGGCTGGGCACGGACGACACCAGGCGCCGCGTGTACGACTGCTTGGGCTCGGCCAGGATCTCGTGGCGCGTGCCGCTTTCGATCAGGTCACCGCGGTTCATCACCACGATGCGGTCGGCAATCTCGGCCACCACGCCGAAGTCGTGCGTGATGAACAGCACGGCGGTCTTGTGCTTGACCTGCAGTTCCTTGATGAGCAGCAGGATCTGCTTCTGCGTGGTGACGTCCAGCGCCGTGGTGGGTTCGTCGGCGATCAGCAGCTTGGGTTCGAGGATCAGCGCCATGGCGATCACGATGCGCTGGCGTTGGCCGCCCGACAGCTGGTGCGGGTAGGCGTCGAAAATGCGTTCGACGTCGGGCAGGTGCACCGAGCGGAACATCTCCAGCACCTTGGCGCGGCGCTCGGCGGCCGACATGCGGCGATGCAGGCGCAGCACTTCGTCGACCTGCTTGCCGACCGTGTGCACGGGGTTCAGGGCGGTCATGGGTTCCTGGAACACCATGGCCATGCGCGTGGCGCGCAGTTCGCGCAACCGGCGCGGCGTGGCGCTGGCGACGTCTTCGCCTTCGACGCGGATCGAGCCCGCGTTGATGCGCAGCACGCCCGGCGGCAACAGGCCCATGACGGCCAGCGAGGTGACGGATTTGCCCGAGCCGGATTCGCCGACCACGCAGACGGTTTCGCCGGCATGCACGTCCAGGCTCAGGTTGCGCACGACGCGGTTGCCTGCGCCGGCGACTTCCACCGACAGGTTGCGGATGGCCAGGACGGCGGACGAGGTATCGCCCGCGGGCGGAGTGGGAGAGTAGGTCATCGGCATCAGATCCTGCGCACCATTTTCGGGTCCAGCGCGTCGCGCAGCGCGTCGCCCAGGATGTTCACGCTGAGCACGGTCAGCGACAGGAACAGGCCCGGGAACAGGATCAGCCCCGGCAGCATGCGGAAGTACATGCGGCCTTCGGACATGATGTTGCCCCAGGAGGCGATTTCGGGCGGGATGCCCGCGCCCAGGAAGCTCAGGATGGCTTCGGTCAGCATGGCCGAGGCGAACACGTAGGTGCCCTGCACGGTCAGGGGCGCCACGGTGCTGGGCACCATGTGGCGCCACAGCAGCAGCGGCAGCGGCGTGCCCAGCGCCAGCGCGGCCTCGACATAGGGCTCGCCGCGCACGGTCAGGATCTGGCCCCGCACCAGCCTCACCACCCGCGGAATTTCCGGGATGGTGATGGCGATCAGCACGGTCATCAGGCTGGCGCCGGTGGCCGACACCAGGGCGATCGCCAGCAAGATGCCGGGAATCGCCATGATGGCGTCCATGGTGCGCATGATGAAGCCGTCCAGCGACCGGAACCAGCCCGCTATCACGCCGATGACCAGGCCGATGGCCACGCTGACGACGGCGGCGCCCAGGCCTGCGATGAGCGAGATGCGCGCACCGTAGGCCACCCGCGACCAGACGTCGCGGCCGAAGGCATCCGTGCCGAATAGATAGTCGGCAAAGGGCTGCTTCAAGCGCGCGCCGGGGTTGATCTGGGTGGGGTCCACGGTGCCCAGCAGCGGCGCGAACACGGCGATGGCCACGATGACGGCCAGCACCACCAGGGCCAGCATGACTGGCCAGCTGCGCAGCCCCTGGCGGATCTGGCGCCAGGCGGTGACGTGGGGATTGCCGCCTCCGGGGAGGTCGGCGGCCGCCTCTACGGCGGCGTCGGTTGGCGTGTGCATGGCGTGGCCTCAGTATCGGATACGGGGGTCGAACACCGTGTAGGCGCAATCGACAACCAGATTGATGAACACGTAGACGAACGCGAAGAACAGCGTCAGCCCCTGGATCACGGGGTAGTCGCGCGCCAGCACGGCCTCGACCACCAACCGGCCCAGGCCGGGAATGTTGAAGACCGATTCGGTCACGACCACGCCGCTGATCAACAGCGCGATGCCCAGGCCCACCACCGTGGCGATGGGCACGGCCGCGTTGCGCAGCGCATGCCCCAGCAGCACGCCGGTTTCGGTCAGGCCCTTGGAGCGCGCCGTGCGAATGAAGTCTTCACCCATGACCTCGATGACGCTGGTGCGCGTGATGCGCGCGATCAGGGCGATGTACACGGTGGACAGCGCCAGCGACGGCAGGATCAGCCGGTGCAGGAACGGCCAGAAGCCATTGGCCAGTGGCGAATAGCCCTGCACGTTGAACCAGCCCAGCTTGATGGCGAAGGTCCAGATCAGCAGGTAGCCGGTGACGAACACCGGCACCGAGAAGCCCAGCACCGAAAAGCCCATCACGGCGCGGTCCAGCAGCCGGCCCTGGCGCCAGGCCGCCAGCACGCCCAGCGGAATCGCCACGATCAGGGTGAAGATCAGGGTCAGCACCGCCAGGCTGAGCGACGGCTCGAGCCGTTGGCTGATGAGCTTGGTGACCGGCACGCCGGACATCAGCGAGGTACCCAGGTCGCCCTGCAACAGCCGGCCGCCCCAGATGAAGAATTGTTGGACCACCGGCTTGTCCAGGCCCATCGTCTGGCGTATCTGCTCGACACGTTCAGGCGTGGCGCCGTCGCCGGCCATGATGATGGCCGGATCGCCCGAGCCCGCACGCAATATCGCAAAGACCACCACCGCGACCATCACCAGTACGGGGATGGTCGCGAGGAGCCGGCGTGAAACGAATGCCAGCATGTAATTCCCCCAAAATCAGGGCCTGCCTGAGGGCAGGCCCTGGCTGCTGCCCTTCAAGGGGCTTTTTTCACATTCCAGAACGCGAACACCGGTGCATGCACCAGGCCGGACAACTTGGCCGAGTACACGGTGGGCACGGACATCTGGCCCAGCGGCACGTACAGGCCCTCGTCGATGCCGATGCGCTGCAGCTCGTCGGCGATCTTCTTCTGTTCGGCCGGGTCGGAGGTCAGCGCGAACTTGGTACGCAGTTCCTCGACCTGGGGGAAGTCAGGCCAGCCGAACCAGGCGTTGTCGCCATTGGCCGCGGCCGGGGCCGAGCGCACCGGGTCCATGACGTCGGTGGCATACCAGTTGGTGTTGTGGATGTTCCAGCCGCCTTCGGCCGGCGCTGCCTTCGAGGCGCGGCGGGTCGCCACGCTCTGCCAGTCCATCGCCGCCAGGTTGACGTTGAAGCCGGCCTTGCGCAGGGCCTGGGCCATGACCACCGGCTGGGCCGACAGCGTGCCCACGTCGGTGGCGTGCATCACCAGGATGGGGGTGTTGTCGTAGCCGGCTTCCTTCAGCAGGGCCTTGGCCTTCTCGATGTTCGAGGGCACCACGACGTCCTTGCCGATGTCGGTTTCCAGCGGCGTGCCGCAGCCCCACAGCGATGCGCAGGTTCGCCAGTACTTGGGATTGCCCACCAGCGCCTTCATCACGTCTTCCTGGCCGATGGCGTACATGGCAGCCTGGCGGATCTTCTTGTTGTTGAAGGGCGGGTACTTGAAGTTGAAGCGGTACATCGTGAAGTAGCCGACCGGGCTGAGCGATTCTTCCTTCAGGTCCTTGTTGCCTTCGATCATCGGCAACAGGTCATAGGGGAATTGCTCGACGAAGTCGATCTCGCCGCCCAACAGCGCATTGGCGGTGGTCAGGGCGTCGGGCATGACGTCCCATTCGACCTTGTCCACGTTCACGACCTTGCCGCCGGCCAACCCGCTGGCGGGTTCCTTGCGCGGCACGTAGTCGGTGTACTTGGCGTAGACGGTCTTCACGCCCGGCTTGAATTCGACGATCTTGAAGGGGCCCGAACCGGTCATGTCGGTGATGGGCTGGCCGATGGCGAGGTCGGCGATGCGCTTGGGCATCATGAAGGGCGCCGTGCCGGTGGGCTTGGACAGGGCGCGCAGCGCCAGGTCCGTCGGTTCTTTCATGACGATGCGGAAGCTGTTGTCGTCGATGACTTCGATCATGTCCGTGAACTTGAGCAGGGTGCGGCCCATGCCGTCGCCCGCGGCCCAGCGCTTGATGGACGCCACGCAGTCTTCGGCCGTGACGGGCTTGCCGTCATGCCATTTCTGGCCCGGGCGCAGCGTCATGGTGTAGGTCTTGCCGTCGGCCGAGACGTCCCATTTCTCCAGCATCTGCGGCTGGATCTTGTTGTTGGCATCGGTGGCCAGCAACGTGTCGTAGATCATGTAGCCGTGCCACGTCGTGATGTACGCGGTGGTGGCGTGCGGGTCGGTCAGCCGCAAAGGCGAGTGCATCACCGATTTGATGACGGTCTCGGCGTAGGCGCCGTGGGCCATCAGCAGGGTGGCGCTGGCCAAAGCGGCCGCGCGGACAAACTTGAGCATGAAAATCCCCTTGATGCGTAGTGAGCGGCATGTTGAGCCGCTACGTCGTTAACGCGCCGCGCCAGGGGCGCGGCGTGCGAGGGTCAGGCTGTAGCGGGTCCGGCGAAGACCGGGCCGCAAGGCGCCATTCTGATGCCCGGACGCAACCGTGTCCATGGTTGTTTAGCCGCATCCATCAGCATCGAGCCCGGTGCGGCGCACACCAGGATCGTGTGCGCGATGGGCGTGAAATCAGCCCGGAAATGCGCCGAACTTTTCACCGCCAGGATCGCCGCGCGGCGCGGGTCCACCCCGGCGAAGCGGAACATTTCCTGGTCGGCCATCTGCACCTTGCTGGACGCCACCACGATGCGCACGCCGCCGATCCGCAGGCAGGCGCTGGGGCCGAGATCCATGTGGAAGCCGCGGTAGAACGCGCCGTGCGTATCGAAGCGCCCATCGGAAGTTTTCTCTACGATGAACTCGGCGTCCAGGGGTTCGTCATCAGGAATACCCGAATGTCCACCCAATGAAATTCGGACTGTCTTACCGACGCCTGCACGGTGTGCGGCCAAGGCGGCCTCGGGGTCGACGATCAGGCCGATGGCGGCATCGCGAACGTCGTGGCGGATCAGGGCGCGCAACAGCCCCGTGGTGTCGGAACTGCCGCCGGCGCCGGGGTTGTCCTGCGCGTCGGCGATGACGATGGGCGCGTGGGCGTCGCGTGCCAGCCGCAGGGCCGTGGTCACCGCGTCGTCAGGGGTGTAGAGCGTGCCGCCGAAGTCGCGTTCGGCGTTGAGCACGGCGCGCGCCATTTCGTCGGCGACGGCGTCGGCCTCGGCCTGCGTGGCTCCGTAGGCCCAGACCGCGGGCAGGCAATCCGGAAAATCCGCGGCCGGAAAACCGGTGGCGAACGACAGGCTCCGGGCGCCGCGGGCTTCGATGTCGCCCAGCCGCTGGTACAGGCTGCGCGACGGCTCGATGTCGGTGGACTGCCAGCACAGTGGAATCAGATAGGGCAACTGGCGCAGCGCGACGTGGCTGCGCGGCGTGCCCGCCAGGCGCTGTGCGAGCAGGGCGGCGGCGCGCTGGCCCGTCTCGGCCATGTCGATGTGCGGATAGGTGCGATAGCAGACCAGCGCGTCCGCGTGCTGCACCATGGCCCGCGTGACGTTGGCATGCAGGTCCAGGCTGGCAACGACCGGCACGTCGGGGCCCACCAGCGCGCGCACGCGCTTGAGCAGTTCGCCCTCGCCGTCGTCCAGGTGCTCGGTGACCATCGCGCCGTGCAGGTCCAGGTAGACGCCGTCCAGCGGCATGGCCTGCGACAGCCCCTGCAGGATCAGCGCGCTGATGCGTTCGAACGCATCTTCGGTGACCAGTCCGGAAGGGCTGGCCGCAGCCCAGGTGGCGGGCAGCAGCGTATGGCTGCCCATGGCCTCGATGAAGCCGGCCACCGGAATGTTGGCGCCGGCCACGGCCTGGAACATGGCCGGGCCGCTGACCAGCCTGGGCCAGCCGCCGCCCTTTTCGGCGAAGTCTTCCCACGTCGCGCGCGAGGGCGCGAACGTATTGGTTTCATGCTGAAAGCCGCCTATCCCGATACGCATCAGGATTCCCCTTGTTGTGTCTTTCGGCAAAGCCCCGGCCGCCGCGGCCGGGGCGGTGTGGACGCGTGTGGCGCGACTACTTGGCCACGGGCATGGTGAATTCCGCGCCCTTGGCGATGCTGTCCGGCCAACGCTGCATCACGCTCTTGTAGCGCGAGTAGAAGCGGATGCCTTCTTCGCCGTAGGCGTGGTGGTCGCCGAACAGCGACCGCTTCCAGCCGCCGAACGAATGCCAGGCCATGGGCACCGGGATCGGCACGTTGATGCCGACCATGCCGACCTTGATCTGGCGGGCGAAAGCGCGCGCCACGCCGCCGTCGGACGTGAAGCAGGCCACGCCGTTGCCGAATTCATGGGCGTTGATCAGTTCGACCGCCGAGGCGAAATCGGGCACGCGCACGATGCACAGCACCGGTCCGAAGATTTCTTCGCGGTAGATGTTCATGGCTGGCTTGACGTTGTCGAACAGCGTGCCGCCCAGGAAGAAGCCCTTTTCGTTGCCCGGCACCTTCAGGTCGCGGCCGTCGACCAGCATGTCGGCGCCGGCGGCGATACCGTCTTCGATGTAGCCGATCACCTTGTTGCGGTGCTGCGCGGTGACCAGCGGGCCCATTTCGGCGTCGCCGTTCATGCCGTCCTTGACCACCAGCGCCTTGACGCGCGGGATCAGGCGCTCGACCACCTTGTCGGCCACGTCGCCCACCGCCACGGCCACCGAGATGGCCATGCAGCGTTCGCCGGCCGAGCCATAGGCCGCACCCATCAGGGCGTCGGTGACCTGGTCCAGGTCGGCGTCGGGCATCACCACCAGGTGGTTCTTGGCGCCGCCCAGCGCCTGCACGCGCTTGCCGCGGCGGGTGCCTTCGGCGTAGATGTATTCGGCGATGGGGGTCGAGCCGACGAAGGACAGGGCCTCGACGTCAGGATGTGCGATCAGCGCGTCCACGGCCTGCTTGTCGCCATGCACCACGTTGAAGACGCCGGGGGGCAGGCCGGCTTCGGTCAGCAGTTCGGCCAGGCGCAGGGACGCCGACGGGTCGCGTTCGGACGGCTTGAGCACGAAGGTGTTGCCGCAGGCGATGGCCACGGGGAACATCCAGCACGGCACCATCATGGGAAAGTTGAACGGCGTGATGCCGGCCACCACGCCCAGCGCCTGGCGCATGCTCCAGTTGTCGATGCCGCCGCCGATCTGGTCCGAATACTGGCCTTTGAGCAGTTGCGGAATGCCGCAGGCGAATTCCACGATCTCGATGCCGCGCATGACTTCGCCCTTGGCATCCGAGAACACCTTGCCGTGCTCGCGGGTGATCAGTTCGGCCAGCTCGTCCTGATGCTTGTCCAGCAGCGCCTTGAAGTTGAACAGCACGCGCGAACGCTTGAGTGCGGGCGTTTCGGACCAGGCGGGAAAGGCGGCCTTGGCCGAGGCCACGGCCAGCGCCACTTCATCGGTGGACGCCAGCGGCACGGACGTGGTCACTTCGCCGGTGGCCGGGTTGAAGCCGTCGGCGTAGCGGTTGCTGCGGCCGTCGTAGTGCTGGCCGTTGATGTAGTGCGGAATCTTCTTCATGGGAAAGGCTCGGAACGGGTTCTTTGAAAATGCCGGAGGGCGGCCCAGGGCCGCCCGCGAGTGTGTCAGTGTGCGGCGGGCAGGCCCGCGCGCAGGTGGGGGACAACGCCCCGTCGGCGTCGCGTGGACGCGGCAGCGGGGCGCGGCGTCATGCGACTTCCTTGAGCGCCTTGCCGATCTGCTCGAAGATCTGGCCGATCTGGGCCTCTTCGATGATCAGCGGGGGCGAGACGGCGATGATGTCGCCGGTGTAGCGCACCATCAGGCCGCTGTCGAAGCATTTCTGGAACACTTCGGCGGCGCGTGCGCCCGGTGCGCCGGCGCGCGGCGCCAGTTCGATGCCGGATACCAGGCCCAGGTTGCGCACGTCGATGACGTGCGGCGCGCCTTTCAGGCTGTGGGCGGCCTGCTCGAACGCGCCGGACAGCTTGCGGGCACGGCTGAACAGGTCTTCGCGGCGGTAGATGTCCAGCGTTGCCAGGATGGCGGCGGCGGCCAGCGGGTGCGCCGAATAGGTATAGCCGTGGAAGAACTCGATGCCGCCGGCCGGTCCGTTGACGATGGCGTCGTGCACCTCGCGGCGCACGGCGACGGCGCCCGCGGGCACGGCGGCGTTGCTGACCCCCTTGGCCATGGCGATCAGGTCGGGCGTGACGCCGAAGAATTCGGATGCGGTGGCGGCGCCCAAACGGCCGTAGGCGGTGATGACTTCGTCAAAAATCAGCAGGATGCCGTGCTTGGACGTAATTTCGCGCAGCTTTTCCAGGTAGCCCTTGGGCGGGATCAGCACGCCGGTGGAGCCGGCCATGGGCTCGACGATCACGGCGGCGATGGTGGACGCGTCGTGCAGCGCGATGATGCGTTCCAGCTCGTCGGCCAGATGGGCGCCCCAGGCGGGCTGCCCCTTGGAATAGGCGTTCTGCTCCAGGTTGTGGGTGTGGGGCAGGTGGTCCACGGCGGGCAGCAGCGCGCCGGAGAAAGTCTTGCGGTTGGTCGAGATGCCGCCGACCGAGATGCCGCCAAAGCCCACGCCGTGATAGCCGCGCTCGCGGCCGATCAGGCGGGTGCGTTGGCCGTCGCCGCGGGCGCGGTGGTAGGCCAGCGCGATCTTCAGCGCCGTGTCGACGGACTCGGAACCCGAGTTGGTGAAGAAGACGCGGTCCAGGCCCTGCGGCATGAAGCTGGCCACGGCGGTGGCGGCTTCGAACGCCAGCGGATGGCCCAGCTGGAAGCCCGGCGCATAGTCCATGATGCCGGCCTGGCGGGAAATCGCGTCGACGATTTCCTGGCGGCCGTGGCCGGCGTTCACGCACCACAGGCCGGCCGTGCCGTCCAGGATCTGGCGGCCGTCGGCCGAGGTGTAGTACATGCCTTTCGCTGCCGCCAGCATGCGGGGATGCGCCTTGAACTGTTTGTTGGCGGTAAAGGGCATCCAGAGATGGGACAGGTCGGGCAACTCGGCGGGGGCGTTCATGGCGGCTCCAGGGGGTGACAGGCCCGGCGTTGCCTGCGTCGCGTGCAGGCAGCCGGCGGATGCGAATGATTCTGGTGCGTCCCGCGCGGATTGAAAATATACAATCCGCGCAAAGCGGGCTAACTGTATAGTTGCAAGCATGACAACTGTACAGTTAACGTTTCTGCCGTGATTGATTTCCAGCCCGTGCGCGCCCGCGGCCAGGCCCCCACGCTGGTGGACCAGCTGGTGGCGGCCATCCTGCAAGCCATCGAGGCCCAACTGCTGCGTCCGGGTATGTCCCTACCCTCGGTGCGCGAGTTCGCGCGCCAGCACGCGGTCAGCACCTTCACCGTGGCCAGCGCCTACAGCCGCCTGGTGTCGCTGGGCTGGCTGGCCGCACGCCCGGGCGCCGGCTACCGGGTGGCCCAGCCGGACGCGCCCGCCCGCCGGGGCGAGCCGCAATCCTGGGAGCCGCCCCGCCTGAACGCGAGCTGGCTGCTGTCGGACATCTTCGCGGACCACTCCATTCCCATCAAGTCGGGCTGCGGCTGGCTGCCCGGCGAGTGGCTGAATGAAGAAGGGCTGCACGTGGCGCTGCGCCACATGGGCCGGGTGCCGGCCATGCGCATCGCCCACTACGGCCATCCCTACGGCTACGCGCCGCTGCGTGAAACCATCGCCGCCACGCTCAGCGCGCAGGGCATGGAGGTCGAGGTATCCCAGGTGCTCTTGACCCAGGGCGTGACCCACGGGCTGGACATGGTGATCCGCACCCTGCTGCGGCCGGGCGACACCGTACTGGTCGAGCAACCCGCCTACGCCAACCTGTTGCAGATGCTGCGCCTGGCCGGGCTGCGGGTGGTGCCGGTGGCGCGCACCCTGGACGGCCTGGATTGCGACGCCCTGGAGCGCGCGGCCACGCAGCACCGGCCGCGGGCGCTGTTCGTCAACACCGCGCTGCAGAATCCGTCCGGGGCCAGCATCAGCATGGCCAACGCCTTTCGCATCCTGCAACTGGCCGAACGCCATGGGCTGTGGGTGGTGGAAGACGACATCTCGCGCGAGCTGGCGCCGGGCGTCACGCCCATGCTGGCGGCGCTGGACGGCGGGCGCCGGGTGGTCTACCTGGGCGGCTATTCGAAGGTCATCAGCCCGTCCGTGCGGGTGGGCTACGTGGTGGCGCATCGCGACCTGACCCGCGACATCGCTCGCACCAAGATGGCGGTGGGCCTGACCTCGCCCGAAATCATGGAGCGCATCGTCCACCAGGTCATCCGCGAAGGCCGTTACCGGGCGCACATCGAGCGCACCCGCGAACGCCTGGCCCAGGCGCACGCCAACGTGGCCGGACAGATGGCGCAGCATGGCTTCGAGGTCTATGCGCGGCCCCAGGCCGGCCTGTTCCTGTGGGCGAAGGTGGCCGGGCAGTGGCGCGCACGCGGCGCCAATGGCCTGGCCGAGTCGGCCCTGAAAGACGGCATCTGGCTGGCGCCGGGGTCGTATTTCGAGGCCGACGAGGCCGATACGCCCTGGGTGCGCTTCAACGTGGCCTATTCCGAAGCGCCGGCGCTATGGCGCTTCATGCGCAACGCCGGCGCCGCCTAGCGGATGCCGACGCCGCCTGGAGGATGCCGGCGGATCCCCGGCCAGGCCGCGCGCAGGCTGGCGCGGGTCAGGCCCGTTCGTACGTGACGAAATCGTAGTCGTAGCCGTTTTCGGCCGGCTGCGCTTCGCGCGCCGTTTCCTTCCATTGGAAGCCCGGCAGCAGCGGGAAGAAGGCGTCGCCCTCGACCTCGGCATGGACTTCCGTGGCCAGGATGCGGCGGGCCAGCGGCAGCGCCTGCGTATAGATCTGCGCGCCGCCAATCACGAAGGCGTCGGCGCTGTCGCCGCAGGCGGCGATGGCCGCTTCCAGTGACGGCACGAGCGTGGCGCCGGCGGCGCTGAAATCCGGATTGCGGCTGACGACGATGTTGGTGCGCCCGGGCAGGGGGCGGCCCAGCGATTCCCAGGTCTTGCGCCCCATGATGATGGGGTGTCCCAGCGTGCTGCGCTTGAAATGCGCCAGGTCGCCCGGCAATTTCCAGGGCAGGGCGTTGTCGCGCCCGATGGCGCGGTTGGTGGAATAGGCGACGATCAGGGTAAGGCTGGCGGACATGCGGTCGGGATGCTTGGGGAAGTCGGCCGGCAGGGCCGGCGGGAAGGCCCCAAGCGTAGCAAATTCAGCCCGACGCGTGTTCCAGGAACTCGCTGGCCGGCATCGGCTTGCCCAGCAGGAAGCCCTGCAGCGAGTCGCAGCCCAGCCCGGTCAGGAATTTCTGCTGCGCGGTGGTTTCCACGCCCTCGGCCACGATGCGCAAGTTCAGTTGCTGGGCCAGCGCGACGATGGCCGAGACGATGGCGGCGTCCTCGTTGTCGTTTTCCAATTGGTTGACGAAGCCGCGGTCGATCTTCAATTCCGTGGCCGGCAGCCGCTTCAGGTAGAGCAGGCTGGAATAGCCGGTGCCGAAGTCGTCGATGGAAATGGTCACGCCCAGCCCCGACAGGCGCTTGAGCACCGTCAGGCTGGCCTCGGCGTCGCGCATGGCGGTGGATTCGGTCACTTCCAGCGTCAGGCACGACGGCGGCACGTCATGGCGCGCCAGCGCGGCGCGCACGGTTTCGACCAGGCTGGCATGGGCGAACTGCAGCGCCGAAATGTTCACGGCAATGGTCCAGTGCCCCTGTCCGGCGTTGATCCACTCGCGCATCTGGCGGCAGGCCTCGTTGATGACCCATTCGCCGATCGACAGGATCAGCCCGGTCTTCTCTGCCGTGGGAATGAACTGGTCCGGGCCCACCAGGCCGCGGGTCGGGTGGTTCCAGCGCAGCAGCGCCTCGGCCCCCATGATGGGGCCGGCGGGCGCTTCGTATTTGGGTTGATAGTGCAGCACGAACTGGTCGCGCTCCTGCGCCAGGCGCAGGTCGTGCAGCAGCTCGATCTGCTCGTGCGCGTCGGCGTTCATCGACGGCTCGAAGAAGCTGTAGCCGGTGCCGCCCAGGCGCTTGGCGTGGTACATCGCGGCGTCCGCGTTGGTCAGCAGCGCGTGCGTGTCTTCACCGTCATTCGGGTAGATGGCGATGCCCACGCTGGAGGTCACCAGCACTTCGTGGCCATACACCATGACCGGCCGCGCAATGGCCTCGATCAGGCGGTCCGCCACGTTGGCGGCGTCGGTGGGTTCCACCACCTCGCTCAGCACGATGAACTCGTCGCCGCCCAGCCGCGCGACCGTGTCCTGCGTGCGCAGGGTCTGGCGGATACGCTGGGCCAGGTCGATCAGCAGGGCGTCGCCGGTATGGTGGCCGTAGGCGTCATTGACCGCCTTGAAGCCGTCCAGGTCGAAGAACAGCACGGCGAAATAGCCCTTGCGGCGGCTGGCGCTTTCAATCGCCTGCTCCAGCCGGTCTTCCAGCAGGATGCGGTTGGGCAGCTTGGTCAGCGTGTCGTGCAGTGCCAGTTGCACCAGTTCTTCGTTGGCTTCGGCCAGCGACGAGGCCAGGGCGGAGGTGCGGGCTTCCAGGCGGTTGTCCAGCACCGCCACCACCAGGGCGATGGCCAGCACGCTCAGGGTCACCGCAGTCACGGCAATGGCCAGCCAGCCCGCCGAAATGCCGCCGTTGGCCGCCATGCAGATGCTGCCTTCCGGGAAGCCGGCCGCTTCCATGCCGGTGTAGTGCATGCCGACGATGGCCAGGCCCATGACCACGGCCGCCAGCGGCCGCGACAACGCCACCCGGGGGCCGTCCTGGCGCAGGCGGTAGGTGATCCAGAGCGCGGCGCCCGAGGCCGCCACGGCGATGCCGATGGACAGGGCGAACCACGCCGGGTTGTAGGAGATGCCGGGCATCATCCGCATCGCGGCCATGCCGATGTAGTGCATCGCCGCAATGCCTGCGCCCATCAGCAGGGCGCCCGCAATCAACCGCGACCAGGGCAGCTCGTCCTTGCAGACGATCCACAGCGCGAAGGCCGAGCAGCCGATGGCGATGACCAGCGACAGCAGGGTCAGCGGCAGGTCGTACCCCATGGGAATCGGCAGGCTGAACGCCAGCATGCCGACGAAATGCATGGCCCAGATGCCGATGCCCATGGCCGTTGCGCCGCCGGCCAACCAGTAACGCGCCGCCGGCAGCCCGTTCGCGGCCCGCACGCGGTTGGCCATGCCCAGCGCCGTATACGACGCCAGGATGGCGACCCCTAGGGATACGAGGACGAGCGAAGGGTTATATGTTCCAACGAGCATTTTTGGGGTCCTGTCCTGGGCGCATACAGCCGCCGCGCCGGCCTCAATTCAAATCAATTAGTAGTCAACAGTTGCAACTGGGCCGCAAGCGGGTCCTGCTGTCGACGCTGGCGATTCACGTACTCTCTTGTCTGGATAGGGGGTGCGGCGCTGCGGTGCAGGCGGCCGGGAAGGCCGGGCGGGGTGCCCGGTTTCGCGGCGAGCGGCAGGCACGGCGCGGCATGGGCCGTTCAGAAGCAACGGCGCGCGGGGCTTGCTGGACGCGCGTCCGAGGCTAAGGGATGGGTTATACCGAAAACGCGCTTCCAGAAGCTCACCAATCTTCACTTGCGCATCCCGGCGTCGCGGACGGCCGCCAGCCGGCCGAACCGCCACGTCTTAAACGGCCATCGGCGCGGTGAGAGGCGCGTGGTGGGTGTAGCCCGCCAGCGAGAAATCGCCCGGTTCGACCTTCTCGAGCCACTCGGGCTCGTAGCGGCCGGTCTGGGCAAAATCGGGAATACGGTCGGACAGGACGAGCTGGGGCGCTTCATACGGCGTGCGCGTCAGCTGTTCGCGCAGCATCGGCAGATGGTTCTCGTAGATGTGGGCGTCGCCAATGAAGTACGTGAACCAGCGCGGCTTGTAACCCGTCAGCCGGCCCACCAGGTGCAGCAGGGCCGCGCCTTCGGTCAGGTTGAACGGCGTGCCCAGCCCGACATCGTTCGAGCGGATGTACAGGCACAGGGAGATTTCGCGGGTGGTCGCGTTGGGCAGGAACTGGTAGAGCAGATGGCAGGGCGGCAGCGCCATTTCTTCGATCTGGGCCCAGTTCCAGCCGTGGAACAGGATGCGGCGGTCGCCCGGGCGCTCGTGGATGGCATCCAGGCACTGGCGCAACTGGTCGACTGCCTTATAGAGCAGCACCTTGGGGGCGCCGTCTTCCTGCAGGTCGGCGACCCTGGTGTACCCACGGGCCAGCGCGTCGGCGATCTGTTCCTGGCGGCCGGCATCGAGCACCTTGTAGGCCGGCCACTGGCGCCATTGCACGCCATACACCGGGCCCAGGTCGTCGGGGCCTTCGCGATAGGGGTTGGCCAGCCACTGGCTGTTTTCGTTGGCGTTCTGGTCCCAGACCTTGCACCCGAGCTCGCGGAATTCGGCGGCGCTGCGCGAGGCGCGCAGGAAGCCGACCATCTCGCCGATGGCCGACTTGAAGGCCAGCTTCTTGGTGGTCACGGCCGGAAAGCCCTGTTGCAGGTCGAAGCGCAGCGAGGCGCCCGGCATGCTCAGGGTGCGTATGCCCGTCCGATTTTCCTGCCACGCGCCGGTGTCCAGGATGGATTGAACGAGGTCCAGGTATTGTTTCATGGGTACAGAATCAGAAAAGGCTGAAAGGGCGCGGTCGCGTCAGGCCGTGGCGGGGGCTTCCTGGGTGTCGACGATGTCCACCGAGAAAGTCAGCTCGGCGGTTTTTTCCAGCATGGCCGACGCCGAGCAGTATTTTTCGTGCGACAGCTGCACCGCGCGTTCGACGGCGGCCCGGGGCAAGTTGCGGCCGGTGACGGTGAAGGCGAAATGGATGCGCGTGAACACCTTGGGGTCGACATCGGCGCGGTCGGCCTGCAGCTTGACGCTGCAGCCGGTCACGGCATGGCGGCCGCGCTTGAGGATCAGCACCACGTCATAGGCGGTGCAGCCGCCGGTGCCGGCCAGCAGCATTTCCATCGGGCGGGGGGCGAGGTTGTGGCCGCCGCCGTCCACCGCGCCATCCATGACGGCAACGTGGCCGCTGCCAGTGCTGGCGGTGAAGAGCATGCCGTTGGGGCCGCCCCAGTCGATCGTGCATTCCATGTGTCGGAGTCCTTGTGCGGGTGCTTGAGCGCAGTCAATGGCTGATGATACCCGTTGCGTACAATTCCAGGCACGAGTGCCCCGCCCCGCATCAGGGGTGTGTGCGCCCCAATTCCAGGAGTTGTCCATGTCCACCGCCCTGTTCCCATCCGGCCCCGCCTCTTTCCTGCGTCGCGTCAGTCCGCTGGACGCCGTGCTGGCCGAAGCCGACCGCGCGCTGCGCGTGCTGTCCGGCAGCGCCAGCGCCGGCCGGCCCAATCCGGCCACGGCAGACGAGGCACCGGACACCCTGTCGGCGCAGGAAAAGCGCCACGCGGCCGGGCTGATGCGGGTCAATCATGTGGGCGAGGTCTGCGCCCAGGCCTTGTACCGCGGCCAGGCCGCGGCATGCCGCGAACCCGGCCCGCGCGCCTTGTTGCTGGACGCGGCCAGCGAAGAGGTCGATCACCTGGTCTGGTGCAACCAGCGCCTGGCGGAACTGGGCAGCCGGCCCAGCCTGCTGAATCCGGTCTGGTACGCCGGTTCGTTCGCGCTGGGCGTGCTGGCCAGCTACGCCGGCGTGCCGCGCAACCTGGGTTTCATGGCGGAAACCGAAAAGCAGGTCGAGGCGCACCTGGACGGCCATCTGCGTACGTTGCCGGCGCAGGACGCCCGGTCGCGCCAGATCGTGCTGAAGATGAAGGAAGACGAAGCCCAGCATCGCGCCAGCGCCGAAGCGGCCGGCGGCGTGCCGCTGCCCGGGCCGGTCAAGACGGCGATGCGGGCCATGTCCAAGGTCATGACCACGACGGCCTACTGGATCTGAATGTGCCGCCCGAGGGGCGCGATGCCGAAATGTTGCAATGCGCAAAAATTGCCGCATATTGGTGCCGGATGCACCTTTCTGGTGCAAATCATAGGGCGGGATTACCCGGCAAGGTCTAGGGTAAGTCCGCAAGGGGTTAACCCGTTCGGCAAAAACCCGTCGTTTCGCAAGGTCATTGCTGGGCGCGGCTTTGCGGGCAGGCGTCCGCGAAGTTGCGGCAAAAATGCAACGTGGAATGTCCGGTTGCCGCACGCTTAAAAAAATTCTTGCATCGCACAAAAAAACCCGATACTATGCATCTCATCGGATGTTGAAACGCAGTCGGCGCGGTACCCAAGCAAAACCCGTACCCCGACAGCGTAGCGAGCGAAACCTCAAGGCCGCTCCCGACATGCCAAGGTTGTCTCCTCCACCCTCCTCCTTTGGTGGATTTAGCCCGAGATCTTACGATCTCGGGCTTTTTTTTATCTTGAAATAATGCGTCCCTATTTTTTGGGGGCGCAGGGTGAAGCGGTGGTCCGGCGATGGCCGGCCCGGGGCGAAATCGCCCGCAATGATCCTGGCGTTTTCCCTTGGATATTTCGCGTGCGCCGCAGCGGAAAGCTCTACAATTAATCCATGAAATCCGTATTTCCGCGCGTCTCTCGCCGCGCCGCATTCACCCTCGTTTATCGGGGCGGCAGCCATGCGCGTAGTTCCGGATGCCGGGTGTTACGTTCTGTCCCGGTGCATTGCACTTCCTTATTCCTCCCATATATGGGCGTTACACCTGCGGCCGATAATGGCCGGCCTGTCTCGATAGACCAACCAAAGGTGACCTTGTGACCTGGCTGTACATTTGCGTGGTCGCGTTCATGGTGGGCGGACTCATCGTGGCGTCGGAGCGCTGGCATGGCGCCTTCACCGGCGACAGCGACCTCAACAAACCGCAAGCGAACCATTCGCGCGCCACGCCTCGCGTCGGCGGCCTGGCCGTGCTGGCCGGCACGCTCCTGGGCCTGCTGGTGCTCGGGCCCGACAACATGACCCTGACCTGGCTGTGGCCGGCGCTGTTCGTGTCGGCGCTGCCCGTGTTCGTGGCGGGCCTGCTCGAAGACATCACCAAAGACATCGGCGCCAGCAAGCGCCTGCTGGCGGCCTTCCTGTCCGCCGCGATCGCCTGGTGGTTGCTGGGTGGCGTCAGCCGTGTCGGCATGGCGCCCGTGGACTACGTCCTGTCGTATTGGCCCGTTTCCCTGCTGTTCACCATGTTCGCCGTGGGCGGCTGTACCCACGCCCTGAACATCGTTGACGGCATGAACGGCCTGGCCGGCATGGTTGCCACGCTGATGGCCGTGTCCATCAGCCTGGTTGCGCTGCAGGTCGGCGATGTGCCGATCTTCCTGATCTCGGCGGCGCTGGCCTCGGCCACGCTGGGTTTCCTGGTCTGGAATTTTCCGTTCGGCCGCGTCTTCCTGGGCGATGGGGGGGCGTATTTCCTGGGTTTCATGCTGGCCGAACTGGCCGTGCTGCTGGTGGTGCGCAACCCTTCGGTATCGCCGTTCTACGCGCTGGCCGTGCTGTTCTACCCCGTCTTCGAAACCGGGTTCTCCATCTGGCGCCGCCGCTTCAAGCGGGGCGTGCCGGTGGACCAGCCCGATGCCCTGCACCTGCATCAACTGGTGTTCCGCCGCCTGGTCCGCGTGACCTTCAGCCGCGGTCGTCGCCATGCGGTGCCGGCGCTGTGCAACGCCTTGGCGTCGCCCTACATGTGGGTGCTGGCCCTGATCGGGCTGGTGCCCGCCACCATCTGGTGGGACAACGCCTGGGCGCTTGGCGCCAGCCTGGTGGTGTTCGCCAGCGTCTATATCTGGCTGTACGCGCGGCTGGTGTCCTGGCGCCGTCCGGGGTGGCTGTTGCTGCCTTCCGTCTTGCGGGCCGATTAAGTCTTGGGTGCCCCGGCGATATCCGCCGGGGGCCCGGTTATCCATTACCCCGACCATATTTAAAATGCCGTAATCGTTTTACGGTGAAGGGAGAGTTATGTTGCGTATTCAGGATGTGAAACTCGCGGTTGTCGGCCTGGGTTATGTCGGCCTGCCGCTGGCGGTCGAATTCGGCAAGAAGCGCTCGGTCATCGGCTTTGACATCAACACCCGCCGGATCGACGCCCTGAAGGCTGGCCACGACCACACGCTGGAAGTCAGCGATGCCGAGCTGGCCGAAGCCAGCCAGCTGAGCTACACCGCCGACCGCGCCGAGCTGGGCCAGGCCAACGTGTTCATCGTCACCGTGCCCACTCCGATCGACGAATACAAGCAACCGGACCTGACCCCGCTGGTGAAAGCCAGCGAGACCATCGGCGCCGTGCTCAAGCGTGGCGACATCGTCATCTACGAATCGACCGTCTACCCCGGCGCTACCGAAGAAGACTGCGTGCCGGTGCTGGAGCGCGTGTCGGGCCTGAAGTTCAATGTCGACTTCTACGCCGGCTACAGCCCCGAGCGCATCAACCCGGGCGACAAGGAACACCGCGTCAGCACCATCAAGAAGGTCACCTCGGGCTCGACTCCGGAAGTCGCCGAACTGGTGGACCAGCTGTACAAGCAGATCATCACGGCCGGCACGCACAAGGCCTCCAGCATCCGCGTGGCCGAGGCCGCCAAGGTGATCGAGAACACCCAGCGCGACGTCAACATCGCGCTGATCAACGAACTGGCCCTGATCTTCAACAAGATGGGCATCGACACCGAAGCCGTGCTGCAGGCCGCCGGCACCAAGTGGAACTTCCTGCCGTTCCGTCCGGGCCTGGTGGGCGGCCACTGCATCGGCGTGGATCCGTACTACCTGACGCACAAGGCGCAGTCCATCGGCTACCACCCCGAGATCATCCTGGCGGGCCGCCGCCTGAACGACTCGATGGGCGGCTACGTGGTGTCGCAGCTGGTCAAAGCCATGACCAAGCGCCGCATCCACGTGCAGGGCGCGCGCGTGCTGGTGATGG
>PJUB01000296.1_pt1 | contig 25562 bp, 17 predicted proteins | sample 1512141 | NCBI WGS metagenome assembly PJUB01 (sample SAMN08177677, study PRJNA422409) | Soil metagenome, whole genome shotgun sequencing project. | isolation source: Soil enriched on filter paper: alkali lignin treatment | place: USA: Madison | collected 2015-01-15 | reverse complement strand
CGCGTTCTACTACCTGCGCGTGGTCAAGGTCGTGTACTTCGACGAACCTGCGGCCGATGCCGCCCCGATGGCGGCCACCTGCGGCCAGCGCGGCGTGCTGTCGGTCAACGGCCTGTTGATCCTGGTGCTGGGCCTGTTGCCGGGTGGCCTGATGGCCCTGTGCGTGCAGGCCATCCGCAGCTCGCTCAGCCTGTAAGCAGACCGGGCCATGAACCAGACCTTGGCGGTATGGCTCCTGATCGCGCTGGCGCTCGTCAGCGCGAACCTGCCTTTCCTGACCGAGCGCGTGTTCGCCGTGCTGCCCTGGAAGCAGGGGGGCGCCGAAGCCGTCAAGCCGTTCTGGATGCGCCTCGTTGAAGTGCTGGTGTTCTACCTGATCGTAGGCGCCCTGGGTTTTACCTTCGAGTCCGTGCTGGGCAATCGTTTTGCCCAGACCTGGGAGTTCTACGCCATCACCCTGAGCCTGTATCTGGTGCTGGCCTATCCCGGATTCGTGTACCGCTACCTGTTCAAGCGCCATCCGCGTCTGCGGACCTGAGCGTACGCTCACGGACAGGCCCAGGAAGTGCCAGAACGCCCCGCCAGGGGCGTTTTTCATTGTGGCGGCACCCTGGGTGGGGAGGGGGGTAGCCGATGCGTCAGGCGCTGTTCTACGGGGCGCACGCATTCCTGCTGTCGTATCGCTCGTTTTGCCCTGAGTCTGACTCGGGAAAACCCGCGTCATGAGGTGCTGTTTACTGAGGAAATTTCCTCAGCGCGTGTTGTTTTTTCATCTTTTAGTCCTATTTCGGCGGGCTTTCAGGAATCTTTCAGCAGGACCCCTCAGAATCGCAACCTGTAAAAAAACAAGAATCGTTGTCATTAATGTTCAGGAGAAGCTGATTTGAAGCCCCAAGACTCGTATTCGATGAATACGCTTACCTCGTCCCTGGCCGCCGCGATCGCGGTGCCGGCCCTGTTCGTCGGCTCCTGCGCGTCGGCGCAATCCGCTGATGCCGGCGTGACGCAGCTTTCGCCGGTGCGGGTCGAGGGCGAGGGCTCGTCCTATCAAACCTCCACGGCGCAGTCGCCGAAAATGACGGCGCCGCTGCTGGATACGCCCCGGACAGTACAGGTCGTGCCCAAGCAGGTCATCCAGGACCAGGCCGCGAGCACGTTGCAGGATGTGCTGCGCAATTCGCCGGGCATCACCTTCGGTGCAGGCGAAGGTGGCCGGCCGGGTGGCGACCTGCCCATCATCCGGGGGCAGAATTCGGCGGGCAGTATCTTCCTGGATGGGGTGCGCGACGCCAGCACCCAGGTGCGCGACACCTTCAACCTGGAGCAGGTCGAGGTCATCAAGGGGCCTGATTCGGTCTATTCCGGACGCGGCGGCGCGGGCGGCAGCATCAACATGGTGAGCAAGGCGCCCAAGGCAACAGACTTCACGGAAGCCACCGCCCAGATCGGCACCGACAGCAACTACCGCGCGACCATCGACAGCAATTGGCGCCTGGCCGACAAGGCGGCGTTCCGCCTGAACGTCATGGGCAACAAGGGCGACGTGCCGGGGCGCGATGACGCGGTCAATTTCGAACGCTGGGGCGTGGCGCCGTCGTTGATGCTGGGCGTGGGCACACCCACCCGCATCACGCTCAGCTACTACCACTACCAAGACGACAGCATGCCGGACTACTCGATCCCGTATGACCCGAAGACGGGCCAGCCGGTCACCGAGACCCGGGGCGTCAGCCGCAAGACCTTCTATGGCCTGAAAGACCGCGACTTCATGAAGACGCGCGACGATGTGGCGACGGTGGATTTTCAGCACGATTTTTCCGACAAGCTGCAATTGCGCAACGTGCTGCGCTATGGCCGCGGCACGACGGACTTCGCCGCCACCAACCCCGATGACAGCAAGGGCAACGTGCCCAACGGCCTGGTCTACCGGGCTCTCAAGTCGGGCTATTACGTCACCAAGACGTTCGCGAACCAGACCGACCTGACAGGTGAGTTCCAGACCGGCAGCCTCAAGCACACGTTCGATCTTGGCTTCGAGTACAGCAACGTCAAGCAGGACAAGGACAGCTATACCGAATCCGGCGTGCCCGCGGGCACCAGCGGTTGCGTCACCGGTACGGACGCCAAGAACAAGCCCATCTACGCCAATCCGGCGCTTTGCGCGCCGCTGTGGAATCCGGACCCCGGCACGTCCTACCCCGGCACCCTGACACGCAACGGCAACCCGGCCCGCTACAACACGGATACCGTGGCGCTGTACGGCTTTGACACCATCAAGTTCAACGAGCAATGGCAAGCCAGCGTCGGCCTGCGCTGGGACAACTACCGCACCAGCGGCAGCAACATCGCCAAGGGCCGCAGCGATCCGGCCACCACGCCGGCGTTCTACAGCACCAGCCGCGAAGACAACCTGTTCAACTACCAGTTGGGTCTGGCCTACAAACCCTTGCCCAACGGCACGATTTACGCGACCTACGGCACGTCGTCGACGCCGTCGGCCCTGGCAGGCAGCGCCATTTCGGACGCGGTTTCCGTGACCAACCAGTCGCTCGAACCCGAAAAGAGCCGCTCGGTTGAACTGGGCACCAAGTGGCAGGTGTTCGACGACCGCCTGACGCTGTCCGGCGCGGTGTTCCAGGACATCCGCAAGAACACCAGCGTCGCGGTGTCGGCCACCGAAGTGGCGCAGGTGGGCGAGGCCAAGGTGCGCGGCATCGAGCTGGGTTTCTCCGGCAGCATCACGCCCAAGTGGAATGTGTTCGGCGGCTACACCTTCATGAACAGCGAAATGACCAAGGGTGCCTACAACAGCGGCGCCGTCGGCCAGGACCTGCCCAACACGCCGCGCAACGCCTTCAGCCTGTGGACCACCTACAAGGTGCTGCCCAAGCTGACCGTGGGCGGTGGTGCGTATTACGTCGACAAGGTGTACGGCAATTCCGACGCCACCAGGAATGCCGACGGTACGCCCAAGGCGCGTTGGGTGCCGTCCTACTGGCGTTTCGATGCGATGGCGGCGTACGAGTTCAACGACCACATCTCGGCGCAGTTGAATGTGCTGAACCTGTTTGACGAAACCTACTACACCAAGGCCTACGCCGCGCACTATGCGGCTCTGGGTACGGGCCGGGCGGCGCTGCTGTCCCTGAAGGTCCGCTACTGATAACGGGCGCTCCAACAAAAAGCCACCTTCACTGAAGGTGGCTTTTTTTCGCCCCGCGTTTGGCGGGGATCAGCTTTCGAACCAGTTCAGCACGCCGTCCAGGCTCGACACGTTCAACGCATAGCGCGTCTGCTGGCGCACCAGCGGCTTGGCGTGATAGGCCACGGGGAAGCCGGCGGCGCCCAGCATCTTCAGGTCGTTGGCGCCATCGCCCATGGCGATGATCTGCTCTTTGGTGGCGCCATGCGCGCGGGCGAATTCGCGCAGATAGACGGCCTTGGCATCGGCGTCCAGGATGTCGCCCAGCACGCGGCCGGTCAGTACGCCGTTGTCGATTTCCAGCGTGTTCGCGTGCGCGCTGTCCAGTTTCAGGCGCTCGCGCAGGCGGTCGGTGAAGAAGGTGAAACCGCCCGACACCAGCAGCACCTTGATGCCTGCCGCCTGCGCGGTGGTGATGAGACGTTCGGCGCCAGGGTTCAGGCGCAGTTTTTCGGTGTAGACCTGTTCCAGGGCTTCGGCGGGCACGTCCTTGAGCAGCGCGACGCGGCGGCGCAGGCTTTCGGAGAAGTCCTTGATTTCGCCGCGCATTGCGGCTTCGGTGATTTCGGACACCTTGTCCTTCACGCCGGCCACGCCCGCGATCTCGTCGATGCACTCGATGTTGATCAGCGTCGAATCCATGTCCATGGCCAGCACCTTGCAGTGCGACAGCTTCAGGCCGGCCGGCAGGAAGGCGACGTCGATGCCGTGGCGTTCGGCCCAGCCCGTTGCCTCGGCGCGCGTGGCGTCGTCGTATTGCACGTCCAGCAGTCGGGCGGCGGTGGCGCTGATGCGCGCCACGCCCTGGGCCTGGGCCAGCGCGGCGATCTGCTCGGCGTGTTCGACCGTCAGGCCGGGGGATTGAACGACAAGGTGATGGATAGTCATAAAGATGCGAATGTCGGGGCGGGTTACTTCAGGGCGCGCAGCACGGCACGCACCGCGTCGGCGCGGGCAGGTATTTGCGCAGCCTTGATCTCAACCCGCAATTTATCCTGTCCGGCGAGTTTGATGTGGCGTTGGCGCTGCACCAGCTCGATGATTTTGGCAGGATCGACGCTGGTCTTGGGGCCGAACTGCAGCAGCGCCTGGGTCTCGCTGGCGTCGATCTTGACGATGCCCAGCGGTTGCGCGGCCAGGCGCAGGCGGTGCGTGGTGAGCAAGGTCTGGGCGGCCTCAGGCAGTTTGCCGAAGCGGTCGATCAGCTCTTCCTGGATGTGGATCAGGTCGTCTTCGTCGGCGGCATGAGCCAGGCGCTTGTAGACGCCCAGGCGTGCGTGCACGTCGGCGCAATAATCGGACGGCAGCAGCGCCGGCGCATGCAGGTTGACTTCGCAGGCCAGGTTGAAGGGCGCGTCCAGGTCGGGTTCTTCACCGGCCCGCAGGGCGCGCACGGCCTCGTTGAGCATCTCGTTGTACATCGAGAAGCCGACTTCCTGGATGTTGCCCGACTGCGAGTCGCCGAGCACTTCGCCGGTGCCGCGGATCTCCAGGTCGTGCATGGCCAGGTAGAAGCCCGAACCCAGTTCTTCCATGGCCTGGATGGCCTCCAGCCGCTTCTTGGCGTTGCTGGTGATGGCGTCTTCGCCCGGTGTCAGCAGGTACGCATAGGCCTGGTGGTGCGAACGGCCGACCCGGCCGCGCAACTGGTGCAACTGTGCCAGGCCGAAGCGATCGGCGCGGTGGATCACGATGGTGTTCGCGCTGGGCACGTCGATGCCGGTCTCGATGATGGTGGTGCACAGCAGCACGTTGTAGCGTTGCTGGTAGAAGCCCTTCATCACCTGTTCCAGTTCGCGCTCGGGCATCTGACCGTGGGCCACCGCGATGCGGGCCTCGGGCACCAGTTCTTCCAGGCGGGCACGGCGGTTGTGGATGGTCTCGACCTCGTTGTGCAGGAAGTAGCACTGGCCGCCGCGCTTGAGTTCGCGCAGCAGCGCCTCGCGCAGCGTGCTGCCGTCTTCGCGCCGCACGAACGTCTTGATGGCCAGGCGCTTTTGCGGCGCGGTGGCGATGACGGAAAAGTCGCGGATGCCTTCCAGCGACATGCCCAGCGTGCGCGGAATTGGCGTGGCCGTCAGGGTCAGCACGTCGACCTCGGCGCGCAGCGCCTTCAGCGCCTCTTTCTGGCGCACGCCGAAACGGTGCTCTTCGTCGATGATGACCAGGCCCAGGCGCTTGAACTTCACGTCCTTGGACAGGATCTTGTGGGTGCCGATGACGATGTCGACTCGGCCGTCGTTGATGCCTTCGACGGCGGCTGCCACCTCCTTGGGTGACCGGAAGCGCGACAGTTCCACCACCCGCACGGGCCAGTCGGCAAAGCGGTCTGAGAATGTCTGCGCGTGCTGTTCAGCCAAGAGCGTGGTGGGGCAGAGCAGGGCGACCTGCTTGCCGTTGGCCACGGCCAGGAAGGCGGCGCGCAGGGCGACCTCGGTCTTGCCGAAGCCGACGTCGCCGCAGACCAGGCGGTCCATCGGCCGGCCCGAGGTCATGTCGGCCAGGACGGCCTCGATGGCGGCGGCCTGGTCGGCGGTTTCCTCGAAGCCGAAGCCTTCGGCAAAGGCCTGGTAGTCGTTCAGCGGCAGGTTGAAGGCAAAGCCCTCGCGCGCGGCGCGTTGGGCGTACAGCGCGAGCAGTTCGGCGGCGGTGTCGCGCACCTGCTTGGCGGCCTTGCGGCGTGCCTTGTCCCATTGGCCCGAACCCAGCTGGTGCAGCGGCGCGGCTTCGGGATCGGCGCCGCTGTAGCGGGCAATCACGTGCAGCTGCGACACCGGCACGTACAGCGTGCTGCCGTTGGCGTACTCGAGATGCAGGAATTCCATCTCGCCTTCGCCCATGTCCATGTTGACCAGGCCGTGGTAGCGGCCGATGCCGTGCTGCGCATGCACGACAGGATCGCCGGCGCGCAGCTCGGACAGATCGCGCACCATGGCTTCGACGTTGCTGGCGCGTTCCTGGTCGCGCTTGCCGCGCCGGCCTGTGCTGGCCAGCCCGGGATACAGGTCATTCTCGGTCAGGAAGGCCAGGTTTGCCTGCGGCAGCTCGAAGCCCGTGGCCAAGGGCGCGGCCACGATGCCGAAATGGGCATCTGACGCCAGGAAGGCCTCGACCGTGTCCGGCTGGGCGTCCGGCGTGACGCCGAATTCGTTCAGCATCTGCACCAGCGTCTCGCGCCGCCCGGCCGAATCGGCGCACAGCAACACCCGGCCCTGATGCTTGCCCACCAGCGTGCGCAGCTTGGCGATCGGGTCGTCGGACCGGCGCGCCACGCTGACGTCGGGCGCGGCGCGGAAATCGGGGTGCGGCTGGCCTGCGGCCAGCGACAGGCGGCGGAACGCCTTCAGGTGGGCGTACAGCGCCTGTTCGTCCAGGAACAGGGCCGACGGCGGCAGCACCGGTCGCTCGCGGTCGCTCTTGAGGAAGTTGTAGCGGCTGCCGGTGTCCTGGCTGAACCGCATCATGGCGTCGTCGATGTCGCCGACCGTGACCGTGATGGTGCCTTCGGTCAGGTAGTCGAACAGCGTGGCGGTTTCTTCGAAGAACAGCGGCAGGTAGTACTCGACCCCGGCAAACGGAATGCCGTTGCCGATGTCTTTGTAGGGCAGGGCGCGCGACGGGTCGCCTTCGAAGACCTCGCGGAAACGCGCACGGAAGCGGTTGCGCGAATCCTCGTCCATGGGGAATTCGCGGCCGGGCAGCAGTTGCACCTCGCGCACCGGGTACAGGCTGCGCTGGGTGTCCACGTCAAAGCTGCGGATGGTCTCGATCTCGTCGTCGAACAGGTCCAGCCGGTAGGGCAATGCCGAGCCCATCGGGAACAGGTCGATCAGGCCGCCGCGCAGGCAGAATTCCCCCGGCGCGGTGACCTGGGTGACGTGGTTGTAGTTGGCCAGCGTCAGTTGCGCCCGCAACGCGGCTTCGTTCAGCTTGTCTTTCTGGCGGAACGAAAACGTGTAGGCCGCCAGGAACGAGGGGGGGGCCAGGCGGTACAGCGCCGTGGTCACCGGCACCGTCAGCACGTCCACCGACTTGGTCATCAGCGAATGCAGCGTGTGCAGGCGTTCGGAGATCAGATCCTGGTGGGGCGAAAACGCGTCGTAGGGCAGCGTTTCCCAGTCGGGCAGCTGGCGTACCCGCAGCCCGGGGGCGAACAGGGCGATTTCCTCGGCCAGGCGCTGCGCTTCGAGTGGCTCGGCCGTCAGCACGACCAGGGGCGCGGCCGCCTGCCGGGCCAGGTCGGCCAGCAGCCAGGCGTCGCCGGACCCCGGCGGACGGGGCTGGGCGTAGCGCGCGCCGGCTTTCAGCGCGGCAAGAGTGGGGGCGGTCGCAGGGACGGGCGGCGCTGCCGTGGCGGAGGAGGTGGGGGCGGGCATCAGGCTGGGAGCAGGCATCAAGCGGAAGATTATAAAATCACCGAACCATGTCTGACTCAATCATTGCGATCGTGCCCGCCGCGGGCGTCGGCGCCCGCGCCAGCCGGCCCGGCGCCCAGGCCGTGCCGAAACAGTACCGTCCGCTGGCCGGACAGCCCATGTTGCGCCATGCGGTCCTGGCGCTGCTGGCCGACGACCGCGTGTCGCAGGTGCGGGTGGCCGTGACGCCGGGCGACGGCTGGGTCGACCAGGCCCTGACCGGCCTGCCGCGCACCGTCTGGCGGGCCTGCGGCGGCACCACCCGCGCCGATACCGTGGCCGGGGCCCTGGCCGACAGCGGCGTGGCCGACGACACCTGGGTACTGGTGCATGATGCGGCTCGGCCGGGCTTGCCCGCTGCCGCGCTGGCCCGCCTGATCGACGCCTGCCTGCAAGATCCCGTGGGCGGCCTGCTGGCGCTGCCGGTGGCCGACACCGTCAAGGGCGGCCACGAACGCGTCGAGCGCACGCTGGACCGCAACGGCCTGTGGCTGGCGCAGACCCCGCAGATGTTCCGTGCGGGCGCGCTGCGCGATGCGCTGACGGCCGCTGCCGTGAACGGTGTCGCGGTCACCGACGAGGCCTCGGCCCTGGAGGCCGCGGGCTATGCCCCCCTGCTGGTGCCGGGCGCGATGCGCAATTTCAAAGTGACCTGGCCGGACGATTTCGAACTGATGGAAAAATGGCTATGAGTATTCCCTTCCGCGTCGGACAAGGTTTTGACGTACACGCGCTGGTCGAGGGCCGCCCGCTGATCATCGGCGGCGTGACCATCCCCCATACGCACGGCCTGCTGGGCCATTCCGATGCGGATGTGCTGCTGCATGCCATCACCGACGCGCTGCTGGGCGCCGCCGGCCTGGGCGACATCGGCCGCCACTTCCCGGACACCGACCCCGCCTTCAAGGGTGCGGACAGCCGGGTGCTGCTGCGCGAAGCCATGGCGCGCGTGCGCGCCGCCGGCTGGGTGCCCGTCAACATCGACGCCACCGTGCACGCGCAGGCGCCCAAGATCGGCCCGCACGCGCCCGCCATGGTCAGGCACATCGCGGCGGACACCGGCCTGGCCGAGACCGAGGTCAACATCAAGGCCAAGACCAACGAAGGCCTGGGTTATCTGGGCCGTAAAGAAGGCATCTCGGCGACCGTGGTGGCGCTGCTGGCCCGCGCCTGACCGTTGTTTTTTTATATACGCAGATACATGTATATAACTAATTAACAAACGGAAAAAATGGGCGCGAGTGGCGTCCTTCCTGCGGCTCGGCGCAAGTCCCGCGCAGTTTGAGCCCGACGGCCGAAAACACAGCCTGTTTTCGCCTTGCGACCGGGTTTGAACTGGAATATTCTCCGCTATTCTCGCCTGAATATTAGGGACACTAGGATGCATGTACGTGGCGTTGCCCTGTTTTTGGCCCTCGTCGCATTTGGTTCGCCAGCACATGCTGAATTCGAGCAGCAACTCGGCCCGCTGGCCGGCGCGGTACGGCAGCAAATGCTGCAAGGTTGGACCGCAGGGGTCCAGGATGGCTGGTTCACCCTTCGCAACAAAGAGACCAGTGGCAGCGAACAGACGCTGTACCTGAATCTCGGGCCGGCACCGGAAACGGGCCGCATCATCGACGTGAACGTCGTCCTGAATTCGCAGAAACCCAAGGCCTCCATCGGCGTCGCGCTGACCAACCGCGCGCGCAAGGGCCTGTGCCTGATCGAAATTACCGCCGACAAGAACACGCAACTGTTCTGCCTGGATGGGCAGAACCGTCGCGACATCGCATCGGTGCCCAACCTGGCCAAGCTCGATGGTTCCGACCGCATCAAGGTGGTGGAAGTGCCGGGCGCCGCACGATTCATCGTGAACGGCCAGAAGATCGGCGACGTCGAAGACGCGGCCGCGCTCGGTTCCGAGGTCGGCATCATGGCGTATGACGTCGGCACGTTCGGCATCGCCGACTTCACGGTCAATTCCAACCTGGCGCCCGCCCAGTCCGGTGGCGGCAACGGGCAATCGGGCGGTTTGCCGGCCCGCAGCGGCGGGGGGGGCGGTGGGGGCCAGCAGACGGCGCCGGCTCGCACGCCCGCGTCCAGCGACAACAGCGGCTTGCCGGGCACCGGCCCCTATCCGCGCTTTGGCGGCGACTCCACCCGCATCGTGGCGGTCTATGTCGGGATCATGCGCAGCATTTTCCTGCACGAGTTCGGCCATGCCCTGATCGGCGAACTGGAACTGCCGTCGACCGGCGCCGAAGAAGACGCGGTCGATATCTACTCGGCGCTGCACGTGGTCGAACCGACCATGTACCCGTCCGATAACAAGGACACCAACGCCATGGTGCAGGGCGCGGCCAAGTACGCGGCCCTGCAGTGGTACTACAACGGCAAGCTGGCCGAAGCCAAGGGCGCGGGCAACTCGCCCTGGCAGGACGAGCACACGGGCGATCTCAAGCGGTTCCGCAACATGCTGTGCATCATGTACGGCGGCAACCCGGCCGTGTTCGAGTCGCTGGTCCAGGAGGTCGGCTTCGAAGACCGCACCAAGGCGCGCTGCGGCGATGAATTCACCAAGCAGAACCGCGCCTGGCGCCGGATCCTGGCGCCGTACACCCGCGTCGGCGCCTGGACGCCGGACGGGCAGCAGCCGGCAAACGCGCCCGGCGCACCGGTGAACGTCACCTTCGAACCGTCGTCGCGCCGCATCGGCAACCTGTTCGCCAACAACCTCTCGCAGGCCATCGGCGACAACATCAAGCTGCTCGGCAAGACCTACGTGCTGCCGCGACCGGTGAACGTGACCTTCAAGGACTGCGGCAAGCTCAACGCCTGGTACAGCCCGCGCGAAGGCACCATCACGATGTGCTACGAGCTGATCGAGAACATCGCGGTGATGATTTCCGACATCGAAATGGGCACGGTCGGGGGCGAGATCAAGCAAGGCGGGGGCGCCCCCCAACAACAGCCCGGGCAGCCGCAACAGCAGCCGCGCCAGCAACCGTCGGGCGGCCAGCCGCCGCGCGCGCCGGCCGGCGGCTTCGACGAACTGCAGGAGACCGGCGTGCCGCCGACCACCCTGCTGTTCTCGGCGCCCTACAAAGGCCCGACGCCCGCCAGCCATCCTCGCGCCAAGGTGATCACCACCAAGGATCTGGTCTATCTGCTCAAGAACGAGAAGAATCTCTTGATGATCGATACCAGCGGCCTGCGCGAAACGGTGCCGGACGCCTACCCGCTGATCGATGCGGGCCAGGACGGCAGCGTCACCGACCAGATGCAGAACGCATTCGACGGCTGGCTGCACAAGAAGACGGGCACCGAGAAAGAACACAATGTGCCGCTGGTGTTCATCGGTGGCAGCATGAATGACCGCTCTTCCTATAACGCCGCGCTGCGCGCCGGCACGCTGGGCTGGCCGGTCTACTGGTACCGCGGCGGCATCGAGGCCTGGGTCGCCAACGGCCTGCCGACCGTACAGGTCAAGGCCTCCCAGGGCAACTGACCCTCACCGCGCCGCCGCTGGCATGACGGCCGGCGATCGCCCGCCCGGCAAAAAAGCCCGCCTGTTCGCACAGGCGGGCTTTTTTTTGTCGCGGCGCAATGCGGAATTACTTGCCTTGAGCGGCCAGCGCCAGGGCGGCGGCGTTGACCACGGAGGCGATGCGGCCGGCGTCACGCAGCTGTTCCGTCGACAGGCCGTCTTTCTTCAGGTTCTCGTAGTGCGAAGCCACGCAGAAGTGGCACTTGCCGATGATGGAGGCCACCAGCGCAAACAGCTCGAAGCGCTTTTTGTCCACGCCGCCATGGGTGGCGTAGGCGTTCATGCGCAGTTGGGCCGGCAGGCTCTTCAACTGGGCATCGCCGGTCATTTCCACATACGGGTACCAGGTGTTGTTCATGCCCATGAGCGCGGACGCGGTCAGTGCGGCGTTGGCGTCGGTTTCGGACAGGCCGCTCTTGAAGGCCTCGACCAGCACTGGGCTGCGGGCGGCGTAGGCGGCCGACAGGGCAGCGCCGACGGCATCTTCCGGGGCCAGCGTCGAGCGGGCGATCACGGCGTCCAGATTCAGGCGGATGTCCTTGGCCCAATCCGGCAGCTGTTCCTTAATGGTCGTAAGAAATTCCATAGTTTTTACCTATAATCTAGAGCAGTTAAAGCCCAGCGAAGGACCCGCAAGCAGGTCCCCGGCCGGGCTGGAAATTACAGCGTGGCGCCGCCAACCGTACGGTTGCACGGGCACAGCTCGTCGGTTTGCAGGCCGTCGAGCAGACGCAGAACTTCTTCCGGGTTACGGCCGACGTTCAGGTTGTTCACCGAAACGTGCTGGATCGTGTTGTCCGGGTCAACGATGAAGGTGGCGCGCAGGGCAACGCCAGCACCCTTTTCACGCACGCCCAGCTGGTCGATCAGGGCGCCGGTGGTGTCGCCGAACTGATAGTGACCCAGCTTGTTCAGGTCCGGGTGCTCACGGCGCCAGGCCAGCTTGACGAATTCGTTGTCGCTCGAGCCACCCAGCAGGACGGCGTCGCGGTCTTCGAAATCCTTGGCCAGCTTGTTGAAGCCGACGATTTCGGTCGGGCAAACAAACGTGAAGTCTTTCGGGTAGAAGTAGATCACCTTCCACTTGCCGGGGAACGAGCTTTCGGTGATGTCTTCGAATGCGGACACGCCGTTTTCTTCGTGCTGGTTGAAGCCGGGCTTGACGCCGGTAACCTTGAAGGGCTCGAGTTTGTCGCCAACAGTTTTCATGTTTACTCCCAGTCGTTGTTGGTGGAATTAAGGCTGTGCCTCAAACCATAAATTCTACGCTATGGATTATCGTTGTCTAATTGATAATTCCTAAATTTAGCTTTGGGCAACTCTATCCGGGCGACCAGGCCGCCGCCCTCGCGGGGCAGCATGCGCAGGGCGCCGCCCACGTGCTTGAGCAGGCGCTCGACGATCGCCAGGCCCAGGCCCGCGCCGCTGACGCCGGTGCGGGCGGCCTCGCCGCGCGAGAACGGCCGCAACAGGCGGTCGACGTCTTCGGGGGCGATGCCGGGCCCGCGGTCCGATACCTCGATGACGATCATGCCGCCCTCAGCTTGCAGTGTCATGACCAGATGAGCCTGGCCGTCGCTGGAACGACCGTAGCGGCGCGCGTTCTCGATCAGGTTGCTGACGATGCGCTTGAGGTCCAGTGCCGTGATGCGGGCGCGCAGGCCGGGTTCGAGTGAAGCTTCCAGGTCGCCGCCCAGCGACGAGGTATGGCTGCGCTCGCGCTCGTACAGCTCGGCCAGCACCGCCGAGATGTCGGTCGCCAGCTGGGGCAGGGTGCCCGCCGGGCGGGCATATTCCATCAGCTGGCCGATACTGTGGTCGATCTGGCCAAGGTCTTCGTCGATGGCCTGGCGGGCGTCTTCGGACACGCCGCTCAGCTCGATTTCCAGGCGCATGCGTGCCAGCGGCGTTCGCAGGTCGTGTGAAATCCCCGCCAGCATCAGTTCCCGGTCGGCCTCGGCTTGCCGCAGGTCTTTGGCCATGCGGTTGAACGAGGCGTTGAGGTCGCGGATTTCCAGCGGCCCCTGCTCGGGCAGGGGCGCAGGTGTTTCCCCGCGCGACAGCACCTGGGCCGCGCGCGCCAGGCGCGACAGCGGTCGGTTGACGAAGCCTACGCTGACCGCCGCGCCCACCAGGGACAGCAGCAGCGCCGTGGCACCCCAGCCCAGCCATTCGATGCCGCCGGTCAGGCCGATCTGTTCGCGTTCGAACACCAGCCAGTACAGGTCTTTTTCGATCTGGAAACTGACCCAGAAGCCAGGTACCTGGTTCACTCCCCAGGCGATCTGCGTTTCGGGGCCGAAGCGGGTACGGATGTGCTGGGCAACGCGTTGCCAGTAGTCGTCGTCGGGCAGGGCTTCGGCGAAGTCGGTGACCTCGCGCGGATAGACCTGGATGCCTTCGTTGGTGGCCAGGTCGAGCAGGAGCTTGCTGCGTTCGCCGTTGTGCGAATAGATCAGCGCGGTGCGCGTGATATTGACGGCCGTGATCACCCGCTGCGCCATTTGATTGGCGCGCGGTCCCAGCTCCATGCTGAAGAAGACTTGTAGCCACGCCCCCAGGCTGACCAGCATCAGCGCGGCCAGCAGCAGGAACGTGCGGCCGAACAAGCCGAGCCGCAAACGTGAAGTCAGGTTCCTGAAGGTTCTGCGCAAGCGGGGCACGAGGCTGCGCTCCTGCCCGGGGCGGGCGTGTCGGTCAGCTACCACCGTCCGGCACAAACACGTATCCGAGACCCCAGACGGTCTGGATGAATACGGGCTTGGACGGATTCGGTTCGATCAGCTTGCGCAGGCGCGAGATCTGCACGTCGAGACTGCGGTCGAAGGCTTCGTATTCGCGGCCGCGCGCCAGTTCCATGAGCTTGTCGCGGGACAGGGGGATCTTCGGATGGCGCGCAAAGACCTTGAGCACCGAGAATTCACCCGTGGTGATGGGCACCTGTTCGCCGTTGCGCGTGAGCGTACGGGTGGACAGGTTCAGCACGTAAGGGCCGAAGGCGATGGATTCGTTTTCCTGGCTGGGGGCGCCGGGATGTTCCTCGGTGCCGCGGCGGCGCAGGATCGCGTTGATCCGAGCCAGCAGTTCCCGGGGGTTGAACGGTTTGGACAGATAGTCGTCCGCGCCCATCTCCAGGCCGACGATGCGGTCGATTTCTTCCGCTTTGGCCGTCAGCATGATGATGGGCGTGTTGTCGTGGCCACCGCGCAGCCGGCGGCAAATGGACAGACCATCTTCGCCGGGCAGCATCAGATCCAGCACGAGCAGGTCGAAGTGCTCGCGTTGCCAGAGTTTGCCCATCTCTTTGGCGTCTTCGGCAACGAAAACGTTGAATCCCTGCTCGGACAAATACCGACGCAGCAAATCGCGCAAGCGCGGATCATCGTCAACGACGAGGATTTTTCGGGTGGGGGTGGTGTTTTGCGTATTCATGGCCGGAAATGTAACAGTGACAAGAACCAGCGGCTAGTGGGCGTTCACAAGATATTACACATTGCGAACCATGGTTGAAATCCCCCTTACATACGGGGGAACGGCCCGGTATTTCGTACAATCTGCTCCTATGGAACTAAACCTGCTGGCTCTGGAAACTTCTTCGTCGCGCTGCGGCGTGGCCCTTTTGCGCGCGTCCGGCGACCGGCTGGAAGTCAGCGTCCGCGAGCATGAGGGGTCCCAGGAGCACGCGGAACGCCTCTTGCCCATGGCGAACGAGTTGTTGGCCCAGGCCGGATTGCCCCCTGGCGCCTTGCACGCGGTGGCGTTCGGCCAGGGGCCGGGCGGCTTTACCGGCTTGCGGGTGGCCTGCGGCGTGGCCCAGGGCATGGGCATGGGGCTGGGCATTCCGGTGTTGCCCATTGTGTCGCACCAGGCCGTGGCCGCCCAGGCCGTCGGCGGGGCGGACGAGGCCATCGTGGTGGCGCTGGACGCTCGCATGAATGAAGTCTATCTGGCGGTTTACCGTCAGGCCGGCCCGGCGGGCGGCGAGCCGGCCTGGGAAACCCTGCAGGCACCGCTGCTGATCGCGGCCGCCGAAGTCGTGCCCTGGACGGCGCATCATCTGCCTGGCTGGTCGCGCAGCGCCGGGCGGCCCCTGGCCGTGGTGCTGGCGGGCGATGCCTGGGATGCCTACGCCGCCGACATGGTCGCGCCCGATGCCTGGCGCCGCGCCAGCGAGGCCCTGCGGCCCGAAGCCGCCAGCGTGGCGCGCCTGGCGCGCCAGGGCTGGCTGCGGGGCGACGCCGTGCCCCCGGAACAGGCGGCGCCGCTGTATGTGCGCGACAAGGTGGCGTTTACCACCGCCGAGCGCCAACGCGGCGAGGGCGGCAACCCGAAGGCACCCTCGACCCTGGCGCCCGTATGCCCGCAACCGCTGACCGATGCCGATCTCGACGACGTCGTCGAGATCGAGGCCAACGTGCAGTCCTTTCCCTGGACCCGCGGCAATTTCGTCGATGCGCTGGCGGCCGGTTATGGCGCCTGGACGCTGCGGCGCGAGGGGCGGGTGGCGGGTTTCTGTATCGTGATGTTCGCGCCCGACGTGGCCCACGTGCTGGTGATCGCCGTGGCTCGCAGCCTGCACCGCCAGGGGCTGGGCAGCGTGCTGCTCGACTGGTGCGAGCAGCAGGCGCGCGAGCGCGGCCTGGAGGGCGTGCTGCTGGAAGTGCGGCCGTCCAATGTGTCAGCCCTGGCGTTCTACCAGGCCCGCGGTTATCTGCAGATCGGCCTGCGGCGGGGCTATTACCCTGCCGAGAAGGGCGGGCGCGAAGACGCCCTGGTGATGCAGAAGCGCTTTGATGCGCTTGCCGCGCCCCAGGGAGTGGCGGCATGACGGCCCCGACCGCCGCGCCGGCCTCGTCCGCGCCTCGCGTCAATCCGCTGCAGCGCCTGTGGCTGCGCGAGCTGGGCATGGAGCGCCTGTGGCTGCGTCCGGCCGCTGCGCCGGTGGCGCAAGTCCTTGTTTCAAAAACAGATTCATCCCCGGCTGGGCAAGTGGGCGCGGCGGCGTCTCCGACGCCCGGCGCGGGGGCGCAAGGCGCCGCTTCCATCGTCGTGCCGTCCCTGGCCGCGCCCGGTGCGCCTGCCGCAGGGGGGGCGTCCCAGGCGGATATGCCCAGAGCGGGTATGCCCCAGGCGGGTACGCCCCAAGCGGGTATGCCCCAAGCGGGTACGCCCCAAGCGGGTATGCCCCAAGCGGGGATGCCCCCTGTGTCGTCACCGCGCACGGGCGGTCCCGCTGCAGCCGTGCGCAATGGGCCGCCGCCGCGTCCCGCGGCCAAGGCCGATGCCGCGCCTGACGCCGCGCCGGTGCGCATCCCGGTGGCCGAGGCCGTCAAGCACGCCAACCTGGACGAACTGCGGGAACAAGTCGTGGCCTGCACGGCCTGCGGCCTGTGCGAGGGGCGCCGCCACGCGGTGTTTGGGCACGGCGGCCAGCCCACGCGCTGGCTGGTGGTGGGCGAGGCCCCGGGCGAACAGGAAGACCGCCAGGGCCAACCCTTCGTGGGCCGCTCCGGCCAATTGCTGGATGCCATGCTGTCTGCGGTGGGCATGAGCCGCGAGCGCGACGTGTTCATCGCCAACGTCATCAAGTGCCGGCCCCCGGGCAACCGCAATCCCAAGCCCGAGGAAATTGCCGCCTGCAGTCCTTACCTGATGCGCCAGATCGCGCTGCTCAAGCCCGAGCGCATCCTGGTGCTGGGGCGGTTCGCCGCTCAGGCGCTGCTGGGCACCGATGCCACCATCGGCAGCCTGCGTGGCCGCATCCACCAGATGAAGACGGACGAAGGACGCGAGATTCCGGTGATCGTGAGCTACCACCCGGCTTATCTGCTGCGCAGTCCGGCCGAGAAGGCGCGCGCCTGGCAGGATTTGAAACTGGCGGCGCGTATGTAGGTAGGCAGGGTGTAGGCGGGCAGGGCCGAACCGGGTCCACGTTGCCCGGGGCACAGGCAAAAAAAAGGCCGGCATCCGTGATGGACCGCCGGCCTTTCTGTTTGTTGGGGGCGGGCGTCAGTGGCCCTTGGTCGAGTCCAGCGCGTGGCCGTGGCCTTCCTGGCCGATCTGGTCGTGCAGATCGGGGTCGTTGGCCAGGTTGCGCTTGCTCCAGCGCATGAACACCACCATCAGCACGGCGACCACGGTGCCGAAGATCACGATGATGACGTTGATGGGCAGTTGCAGCCACAGCAGCAGGGTGTACATCGCCACCATCAGCAGGATGTTGAGCTGCTCGTTGAAGTTCTGCACGGCGATCGAGTGGCCGGCGGACAGCAGCACGTGGCCGCGATGTTGCAGCAGGGCATTCATGGGCACCACGAAGAACCCTGCCAGGCCACCGGTCAGCAGCAACAGCAGGTAGACGCTCCAGGGCGAATACACCAGCGGCATCAGCAGCACGACCAGGCCCATCGCGGCGCCCACGGGCAGCACCGCCAGCGCGCGACGCAGCGGAATGCGGCCCGCCAGGATGGAACCGACGACCGTGCCCAGGGCGGCCACGCCCATCAGCATCGACGCCTTGTCGAGCTGGTAGCCCAGGTGGCTGCGGCCCCATTCGATGACAATCAGTTGCAAAGTCGCGCCCGCGCCCCAGAACAGCGTGGTGACCGCGAGGGAGATCTGGCCCAGCTTGTCGCGCCACAGCACGCAGACATAACCCCAGAACGTGCGGATGAGCTTGACCGGGTTCTTCTGCTGCGGCGGATAGCGCACGTGGGTGCGCGGAATCAACAGGTTGCACAGCGCTGCCAGCAGGTAGACGAAGGCGATGACCAGGATGGCGGCCTCGGCCGGCGTGTGCACCAGCTTGCCGATGAACGAGTGGTTCAGTAGCGCGGTGGACACCGTGGTGGAGATCAGCAGCCCGCCCAGCACCGTGCCCAGGATGATGGAGAAGACAGTCAGGCCTTCGATCCAGCTGTTGCCCTTGACCAGCATGGTCGGGGGCAGCATCTCGGTGACGATGCCGTATTTGGCGGGGGAGTAGGCGGCGGCGCCGATGCCCACGACCGCATAGGCGGCGCAGACGAGATAGGTCTGGTATTCAGGGGCGACGCCGACGCTGGCGTACGAGAACATCAGCAGGCAGCCGGCGACTTTCAGGGCGTTGGTCGAGAACATGACGCGGCCCTTGGGGAAAGAGTCCGCCAGGGCGCCGACAAAGGCCGCCAGCACCACGTAGGCCAGCGCGAAGGACCATTTCATCAAGGGCGCCAACCAGTCGGGGCCGTGCAGTTCCTGTATCAAGGCGATGGCTGCGATGAACAGCGCGTTGTCCGCCAATGATGAGAAGGCCTGCGCGGCCATGACCAGATAGAAACCTCGTTTCAAGAATGTCCCCGTTCTTTGACCTGAGCCCGGTCAGTCTGCGTGAAAATTTATGTGACTTGCGAAAAAGTGTCAGCGAGTATAGCCCGTGGCGCGGGTAGGGCTATTCAGCGTTTGCCCGCGGGTTGCGGCAGGTCAGCCCGAGGGGGGGCAGGATGCGGGCAGCCCCCGGCTTGACCGTTGTTCACGTTTGGGGACAGACTGCCTGCGGTATCATACGACCCATACGTGAGCCGGCCCCCCTGGGGCCGGTTTGCAATGTGTGCGGCAGGTCCGTTAACGCCTTTCGTTCAACCCACCCCGTCGTCATCGTACTGTGCGTCTCACTCAGCTAAAACTCGCCGGCTTCAAGTCTTTCGTCGATCCCACCGTGATTCCCGTGCCCAGCCAGCTGGTGGGCGTGGTGGGTCCCAATGGCTGCGGCAAATCGAACATCATTGACGCGGTGCGCTGGGTGCTCGGCGAGGCCAAGGCCTCGGAGCTGCGCGGCGAGTCCATGCAGGACGTCATTTTCAACGGCTCGGGCAACCGCAAGCCGGCGGCCCGGGCGTCGGTCGAAATGGTGTTCGACAACAGCGAGGGCCGCGCCGCCGGGCAATGGAGCACCTACGCCGAAATCGCCGTGCGCCGCGTCCTGACCCGCGACGGCGCCAGCAGCTATTTCGTCAATAACCAGCAGGTCCGCCGCCGCGACATCCACGACATTTTCCTGGGCACCGGCCTGGGCGCGCGGGGCTACGCGATCATCGGCCAGGGCATGATCAACCGCCTGATCGAGGCGCGCCCCGAGGAATTGCGGGTGTTCCTGGAAGAGGCCGCGGGCGTGTCGCGCTACAAAGAGCGCCGCCGCGAAACCGAAAACCGCCTGTCCGACACGCGCGAGAACCTGACCCGCGTCGAAGACATCCTGCGCGAACTGAACAGTCAGCTGGAAAAGCTGGAAGCCCAGGCCGAGGTCGCCACCCGTTACCGCGAGTTGCAGGCCGACGGCGAAAAGAAGCAGCATGCCCTGTGGTTCCTGAAGGAAACCGGCGCCCGCGAAGAGCGTGCCAGGAAAGCCCAGGAAATGGCGCAGGCCCAGAACGAGCTCGAGGCCGCCATTGCCGGCCTGCGGGCCGGTGAGGCCGCGCTGGAATCCCGCCGCCAGGCCCACTACGCCGCCAGCGATGCCGTCCATACGGCCCAGGGCGCGCTGTACGAAGCCAATGCCCAGGTGAGTCGCCTCGAGGCCGAGATCCGCCACGTGGTGGATTCCCGCAACCGCCTGCAGGCGCGTCGCGACCAGTTGCAGCAGCAGATCGCCGAATGGACCACCCAGCGCGAGCATTGCACCGAGCAGATCGCGCAGGCCGAAGAAGACCTGGCCGCCGGCGCCGCTCGTACCGAAGAGGCCCGCGCCACCGCCGAAGACGCCCAGGCGGCCTTGCCGGCGGTCGAGCAGCGGGTGCGCGAAGCCGCCTCCGGCCGCGACGAGATGCGCGCCGCCCTGGCCCGGGTGGAGCAGAACCTGGCCCTGGTGGCGCAGACCCAGCGCGACGCCGACCGCCAGATGCAGGCCCTGGAGCAGCGCCGCGAGCGTCTGCAACAGGAACTGCGCGAATTGCACAGCCCCGACCCGGCTCGCCTGGAGCAACTGGCTGGCGACCGCGCGGCAGGCGAAGACCAGCTTGAAGAAGCCCAGGAAGAACTGGCCACCCTGGAAGGCCGGGTGCCCGAAGCCGACGCCGAACGCAGCCGCGCCCAGGCCGCCGCCCAGACCGACGCCCAGAACCTGGCCCGCCTTGAGGCCCGCCTGTCGGCGCTGGTCAAGCTGCAGGAAGACGTCCAGAAGCAGGGCGCCCTGGAACCCTGGCTGGCCAAGCACGAGCTGGCCGGCCTGGCGCGCCTGTGGCAAAAGCTGCACGTGGAGCCCGGCTGGGAAACCGCCCTGGAAGCCGCGCTGCGCGAGCGCATGGCCTCGCTGGAAGTGCGCAACCTGGACTGGGCCCGCGCGTTCTCGGACGATGCGCCGCCCGCCCGCCTGGCTTTCTATCAATTGCCGCCGGCGGCGCCTGCCCCGGCCGCGCCGGCCGGCATGACGTCGCTGGCCAGCCTGCTGCGCATCACCGATCCTGACCTGCGTACGCTGCTCAACGAGTGGCTGGGCGGCATCTACACCGCCACCGACCTGACCCAGGCCCTGGCGATGCGCGCCACGCTGCCGGCCGGTTCGGCCTGCGTGGTCAAGGCCGGCCACCTGGTGGATGCGCACAGCGTGCGCTTCTACGCCCCGGATTCCGAACAGGCCGGCCTGTTGGCCCGTCAGCAGGAAATCGAAAACCTGCAACGCGAGATCAAGGCCCAGCAACTGATCACCGACCAGGCTCGCGCCGCGGTGGCCCGCGCCGAGGTCGCCTGGCAGCAGGTCAGCCAGGCCATCGCGCCGGCGCGCCAGCGCGTGGCCGAAGTGACCCGCCGGGTGCATGACATCCAGCTTGAACACTCGCGCCTGCAACAGCAGGCCGAGCAGTCCGGCGAGCGCGCCTCGCGCCTGCGCCAGGACCTGGAAGAAATCTCCGCCCACGAAGAAGACCTGCGCGCCACCCGCGAAGAGGCCGAAGCCCGTTTCGAGGCCCTGGACGAGGAACTGGCCGAACATCAGTCCAGGTTCGCCGATGCCGAGATGGACGGCGAAACCCTGGCCGCCCAGGCCGAGGCCGCCCGTACGCGTCTGCGCGAACTGGAACGCGCCGCCCAGGAAGCCGAATTCGCCGAGCGCAGTATCCAGGTCCGCATCACCGACCTGCAGCGCAACCAGCAATTGGCGGCCGACCAGAGCCAGCGCGCCAGTGTCGAACTCGAACAACTGCAGGCCGACCTGGTCGACCTGGACGCCTCGGCGTCGCAGGCCGGCTTGCAGGACGCCCTGGAATTGCGCGCCGAGCGCGAAGACGCGCTGTCGCGCGCGCGCCAGGAAATGGAAAACCTGTCGGCCCTCTTGCGCGGCGCCGACGAAGACCGCATGCAGCAAGAGCGCACCCTTGAGCCGCGCCGCGCCCGCATCACCGAACTGCAGTTGCAGGAGCAGGCCGCCCGGCTGGCCGAAGAACAATTCACCGAGCAGTTGAACGCGCGTGAAGTCGACCGCGAGGCCCTGGCCCAGGACCTGGCCAACCAGCCCGACGAATGGCGCCGTGCCAACTGGCTGCAATCGGAAGTCACGCGTATTTCGCGCCAGATCGAGTCCCTGGGGTCGGTCAACCTGGCCGCGCTGGACGAACTGAACACCTCGCGCGAGCGCAAGGGCTTCCTGGATGCGCAGCACCAGGACCTGATGACCGCCATCGATACCCTCGAAGACGCCATCCGCAAGATCGACCGCGAAACCCGCGAACTGCTGCAAGAGACCTTCAACGTGGTCAATGGCCACTTTGGCGAGCTCTTCCCCAAGCTGTTCGGCGGGGGCGAAGCCAAGCTGACCATGACCGGCGAAGAAATCCTCGACGCCGGCGTGCAGGTGATGGCACAGCCCCCGGGCAAGCGCAACAGCACCATCCACCTGTTGTCCGGCGGCGAAAAGGCCCTGACCGCGACCGCGCTGGTGTTCGCGCTGTTCAAGCTGAACCCCGCGCCGTTCTGCCTGCTGGACGAGGTGGACGCGCCGCTGGACGACGCCAACACCGAACGCTACGCCAACCTGGTCGCCAACATGAGCGAGCAGACCCAGTTCCTGTTCATCTCGCACAACAAGATCGCGATGCAGATGGCCAAGCAGCTGATCGGCGTCACCATGCAAGAGCAGGGGGTTTCGCGTATCGTTGCGGTAGATATAGATTCGGCCGTCCAGATGATGGCCTCCGAAGCGGCATAAACCAATATTCAGAATGGCGCCGGCTTCCTGGCGCGGGATTTACACATGAGTGATTTGCAGATCGGGCTGATTGCCCTGGGCGTCTTGCTGATACTGCTGGTGCTGGGCTTCAATTGGTGGCAAGACCGCCGCGTCCGCCGCAAGATGCAAAGCCATTTTCCCACCTCCGAGCAGGATCCCCTCCTGGGGGCGGGTGCAAATGCGGCCGCGGGCGCAACCGCCGCGGGCGGCGCGGCCATGCGGCGCGAGCCGGGCATGGGCGATGCCCCCAAGGCACACCCCGAGCAACCCAAGCCGGTCGATCCGGGCAGCGATGCCGACGACGCCGAAGAGCCCGATCCCGCGTGCGAAGTGGTCATCGAAATCAACTTCGCCGAGCCCGTGCGCGGCGCCGACCTGTTGCCCTACATGCAAAGCCTGCGCCACGTGGGCCGCAAGCCTATGCGCGTGTTCGCCGAAACCGACCAGCGCCGTCACCGCGCGCGCGTACATGCCGGCGAATCCTATGCGTCCATGCAGCTGGCCGTGCTGCTGGCCAACCGCAGCGGCCCCCTGACCGCCATCGAATGGTCGCAGGCCTGGGCCCGCGCCCAGGACATGGCCGAACGCTTCGATGCGCTCATCGAAGGCCCCGACCAACAGGCCGTGCTGGAACAAGCGGCTCGCCTGGACGACACCTGCGCCGCGCTGGACACCCAGGTCGGCCTGACGCTGCTGCTGGGTGCCGCCCAACCGGCCGCTGAAGTCCTGAACGTGGCCCGGGATGCCGGCTTCGTGGCCGATGGCAACCGCCTGGCCTGGCCTGCCGAGAACGGCGTGGCCCGCTTCACGCTGGCGCGCGCCGATGGCGCTGCCTTCGACGCCGGCATGGGCGGCATCGAACGCCTGTACCTGCTGCTGGACGTGCCATGCAGCCCGGCGGACAGCCGTGCCTTCGGCCGCATGGTCGACGTGGGCCGCGAATTGGCCACCCGTTTGCGTGCCGATCTGGTCGACGACCAGGGCAAGCCCCTGGCCGACGGCTCTGAAACGGTCATCGACGAACGCCTGCAAGTGCTGTTCGGCCAGCTCGAACAAGCCGGTTTGCCGGCGGGCAGCGAGCGCGCTCAACGGGTGTTTGCGTAATGAGCAAGGCCGGAGGGACCCCTGCGGCGGAAACCGCGGCTCGCCTGCGCGCGGAGATCGAGCAGCACAACGTCCGCTATTACGTCTACGACGACCCGTCGATCTCGGATGCCGACTACGACCGCCTGATGCGCGAGCTTCAGGACCTGGAAGCCGCCCACCCCGAGCTGGTGTCGCCCGAATCGCCCACGCAGCGCGTGGGGGCGGCGCCGGTGTCGGCCTTCGGCAGCGTGCGCCACGCGGTGCCCATGCTGTCGCTGGGCAACGCCTTCGACGAAGAAGACGTCGTGGCATTCGACCGCCGGGTCACCGACACCCTGCGTGGCGCGGGGCTGCTGGGCCCGGCCCAGCAGGCCGAATACTTCTGTGAACTCAAGCTCGACGGCCTGGCGATCAGCCTGCGCTACGAAGATGGCCGCCTGGTGCAGGCCGCCACCCGCGGCGACGGCCAGACGGGCGAAGACGTGACGTCCAACATCCGCACCATCAAGGCGATTCCGCTGCAACTGACCGGCCCCGCACCCAAGGTGCTGGAAGTGCGCGGCGAAGTCCTGATGAATCGCGCCGACTTCGAAAAACTCAACGCGGCCCAGGCCAAGCGCGACGAAAAGGTCTTCGTCAATCCGCGCAACGCGGCCGCCGGCAGCCTGCGGCAGCTGGATCCGCGCATCACCGCCAAGCGGCCGCTGCGCTTTTTCGCTTATGGCTGGGGCGAGGTCCAGGGCCTGCCGGGCGGGCAGAGTGGCCTGTTCGACGAGGCGCCGGCGGGCGCCGCCGAGGCCTCGCCGCTGCCCGAGAAGTCCCACGGCGCGATGCTGGACTGGCTGGCCTCGCTGGGCCTGCCCGTCAACGTCAAGCACAACCTGCGCGCCACTGGCGCCGAAGGCCTGATGGCGTTCTACGCCAAGGTCGGCGCGCTGCGCGCTGCCTTGCCCTACGACATCGACGGCGTGGTCTACAAGGTGGATTCGCTGCCGGCCCAGAAACTGCTGGGCTTCGTGGCGCGCGCGCCGCGCTTCGCGCTGGCGCACAAGTTTCCCGCCGAAGAAGCCACCACCACGCTGCTGGACATCGAGGTGCAGGTGGGCCGCACCGGCGCCATCACCCCCGTCGCCCGGCTCAAGCCGGTGTTCGTGGGCGGCGTGACGGTCACCAACGCCACGCTGCACAACGAAGATGAAATCCGCCGCAAGGACGTGCGCATCGGCGACACGGTCATCGTGCGGCGCGCGGGCGACGTGATTCCCGAGGTCGTGGGCGCCGTGCTCGAGAAGCGGCCCGATGATGCGCGCGAATTCGTCATGCCCAAGCAATGCCCGGTCTGCGGTTCCGCGATCGAGCGCCTGGAAGACGAAACCATCGCCCGTTGCACCGGCGGCCTGTTCTGCGCCGCCCAGCGCAAGCAGACGCTCTGGCACGCGGCCAGCCGCAAGGCGCTGGATATCGAAGGCCTGGGCGAGAAACTGGTCGAGCAACTGGTGGACAGCGGTCGGGTCAAGTCGCTGGCCGACCTGTTCAGCCTGCGCCCGCTTGAGCTGGTGGGCCTGGACCGCATGGGCCAGAAATCGGCCGACAACCTGGTCGAGGCCATCGACAAGGCGCGGGCTCCGGCGCTGGGGCGCCTGTTGTTTGCCCTGGGCATCAGACACGTGGGCGAGACGACCGCCCGCGACGTGGCGCGCCATTTCGGCAGCATCGAGGCCATCATGGATGCGGACGAAGATGCCCTGTCGTCCGTGCCCGACGTGGGGCCCGTCGTGGCAGGCTCCATCCGCCGCTTTTTCGCCGAGCAGCATAACCGCGACGTCATCGACCAATTGAAGGCGCAGGGTGTGCAGCCGGTGGCCGAGGCCGTGCCCGAAGACACTACCCTGGCGGGCAAGACCTTTGTCCTGACCGGCACGCTGCCCAATTGGACCCGCGAAGAAGCCTCGATGCGCATCCAGGCGGCCGGCGGCAAGGTCAGCGGGTCGGTCTCCAAGAAGACCGCCTACCTGGTGGCCGGCGAAGACGCCGGCAGCAAGCTCACCAAGGCCCGGGAGCTGGGCGTGACGGTGCTGGACGAAGACGCGCTGAAGGCGCTGTTGGGCCTGTCCTAGGCGTCCTAGGATGTAT
>PJUB01000295.1_pt1 | contig 25593 bp, 22 predicted proteins | sample 1512141 | NCBI WGS metagenome assembly PJUB01 (sample SAMN08177677, study PRJNA422409) | Soil metagenome, whole genome shotgun sequencing project. | isolation source: Soil enriched on filter paper: alkali lignin treatment | place: USA: Madison | collected 2015-01-15 | reverse complement strand
CCTTGTTCCGCAATGGCGAGGCCGTCGAGCCGGACAAGGCCTATCTGTATAACGCGTGGGCCAGCGCGTATTACTGGAACGGCCAGTATGCGGATGCCTGGGCGATGGTGGCCAAGGCGCGCCGGGCGGGCGGACAACCCGGTGCACGCTTTCTGCAGATGCTGCGCGAGAAAATGCCGGAGCCGACTTGACCGTCAGGTGATTCGCGGCGCCGTCTTGCAACTGCGTTATCCTGCACCCCATCATGATGAGAGCACTTTGGCTGATCCTGGGTTGCGTGATGCTGGCGTTGGGCGTGATCGGCGCTTTCCTGCCGGTGATGCCGACCACGATTTTCCTGATTCTGGCGGTGGGCTGCTTTTCGCGCTCGTCGCCGCGGCTTGAGCGCTGGCTGCTGGACAGCCCCACTTACGGTCCGTCGCTGCGCGCCTGGCGCGAGCAGGGCGCGGTGTCGCGCAAGGGCAAGCTGTACGCGTCGTTGGGCATGGCGGTGGGGTATGGCCTGTTCTGGTGGGGCGCACATCCGTCGTTCTGGCTGGCGCTGGGCGTGGGCGTGTTTTTCCTGGCAAGCGCTGCCTATGTCTTGAGCCGGCCGAGCCCGAAGCCTCTTGATCCGGCGGAACAATCCGTGGCGCGGCCGAACGATCCCGCGCCACGCGCCTGACGCCTGCTTGAACGCTGCGCGCCACGCGTAACGCACCGAAACGGGCGTGTCCATTTTGTCGCCGCCGGGCCTGCGAATCTCTGCTTAAATTGCCTGCAGCGCGGCCATGGCCTTTGTTGGCAGGCCTGGTCCGGCGGCCGCTTCGTCCGCCTGGCATTCCGGCCCGCGAGGACGATTTATGCATATCAAACGACGAGAACTCCTGTTTGCCGGCCTGTCCAGCGCCGCGCTGGGGCTGATGACCGAGCCGGCGATGGCGATTGCCGCGCCCACGGGCCAACCCACCCTTGATCTGTGGCCGGGCAACCGGGCCCCGGGCGGGCCCGGCCCGAAAGAGGCCGAGAAGGTCAGCGCCAAGGGTTCGGTCACGCAGGTGTCGCGGCCGCGCCTGGTGGTCTACCGGCCCGAACGTCCCAACGGTACGGCCATGCTGGTGATTGCCGGCGGCGGCTATGCCCACATCGAACGCGGCACGGAAAGCACGCCGGCCTGCCTGTGGCTGCAATCGCAAGGGGTGACGGCGTTTGAGCTGGTGTATCGCCTGCCGGGCGAGCATTGGCCGGCGGTGGCGCCCCTGCAGGATGGACAGCGTGCGATGCGGGTGATCCGCGCCTCGGCCCAGGAATTCGGCCTCGATACCGGCCATATCGGCGTGATGGGGTTTTCCGCGGGCGGGCATCTGGCCGGCATCACGGCGGCCACGCCGGGCGTGGCCCGCTACCCGCTACTGGACGAGACCGACAAGCAGTCTTCGCGGCCGGACTTCGCGGCGCTGATCTATCCCGTGCTGACGTTCATGCCGCCGTTCGACCACACCCATGCGCGTCGGGAGATCGTTGGCGAGCATCCCACGGCCGAGGAAAGCGCGGCGTTTTCGGTGGACCACCTGGTCACGGCGCAGATGCCGCCCACGTTCCTGGCGCAGGCACAGGACGATCCGATTTCGCCGGTAGACAACAGCCTGCTGATGTTCGGGGCGCTGCGCCGCCTGGGCGTGCCGGCCGAGATGCACATCTTCGCGGCCGGCAAGCACGGCTGGGGCATGGGCAAGCCGGGTTCGCTGGTACAGGCCTGGCCCGAGCTGTTCGCCAAATGGGCGGCGTTCAATCAGTTCTTCAAGGCGTGATCCCCACCGCGTGAGCCCTGGCGCCAGGACGTCAAAGCCTGACTGCCAAGGCCCGACCCGCAGCGCGTGGCCCGGGCGGGCCTAGTGCGAGTGCCTGGGGTCGCCCCGCGTTTCCACCACCTTCAGGTAGAGCGTGGCCGGCTCCAGGCAGCCGCCGGTGGATAGCTGGCCTACCAACTGGCGGTACAGCGCTTGCCAAGGGGTTTGCGAGGCGGGGGGCTGGTAGCCGGGGGCCTGGCGGCGCCGTTCCATCTCGGCATCGTCCACCAGCGCGATGACGCTGCGCTGGTTCAGGTCGACCCGTATCCGGTCGCCGGTGCGCAGCAGCGCCAGCCCGCCGCCCACGGCGGCTTCGGGCGACATGTTCAGGATGGACGGGCTGCCCGACGTACCGCTCTGGCGGCCATCGCCCAGGCAGGGCAGCGAGTCGATGCCGCGCTTGATCAGGTGCGAAGGGGGCGCCATGTTCACGACTTCGGCGCTGCCGGGGTAGCCCACGGTGCCGGCGCCGCGAATGACCAGGATGCAGTGTTCGTCGATCTCCAGCGACGGGTCTTCGATGCGGGCGTGGTAGTCCTCGGGTCCGTCGAACACGATGGCGCGGGCCTCGAAGGCGTTTTCGTCGCCCTCGGTCGACAGGTAGGTGCGGCGGAATGCTTCGCCCACCACCGACATCTTGATGACGGCGCTGTCGAAGAAGTTGCCCGACAGCACGATGAAGCCGGCACGGTGCTTGAGCGGCGCGGCGCAGCTGCGGATGACGTCGGCATCGCGGGTCTTGGCGCCGGCGGCGATATCGCCGATGGTCTTGCCGGACACCGTCGGGCAGTCGCCATGCAGGCGGCCGGCGGCCAGCAATTCATGCAGCACGGCCGGCACGCCGCCGGCGCGGTGAAAGCCTTCGCCCAGGTGCTCGCCGGCCGGCACGCAGTTCACCAGCAGCGGCACGTCTTCGCCCAGGCGCTGCCAGTCGTCCAGGCTGAGGTCGATGCCGGCGTGGCGCGCCATGGCGATCAAATGGGGTGGGCAATTGCTGGAGGCGCCCAGGGCGGACGCGACCACGATGGCGTTCTCGAAGGCCTGGCGGGTCAGGATATGGGACGGCCGCAAGTCTTCGCGCACCATGTCGCAGATGCGCAGGCCGGTGGCGTAGGCCATCTGGCCGCGTTCACGGTAGGGGGCGGGAATGCTGGCGCAGGTGGGCAGCGACATGCCCAGCGCTTCAGCCAGCGAGTTCATGGACAGCGCGGTGCCCATGGTGTTGCAGTGACCCACCGATGGCGACGACGCCGTGGCGAGGGTCATGAAGCCTTCGTAGTCCAGCTTGCCGGCGGCCATCAGGTTGCGCGCGTGCCAGATGACGGTGCCCGAGCCCACCCGCTGGCCATCGTGCCAGCCGTCCAGCATGGGGCCGCCGGACAGCACGATGGCGGGAATGTCGACGGTGGCGGCCGCCATCAGGCAGGCGGGCGTGGTCTTGTCGCAGCCGGTGGTGAGCACCACGCCGTCCAGCGGATAGCCGTGCAGGATCTCGACCAGGCCCAGGTAGGCCAGGTTGCGATCCAGCGCCGCCGTCGGGCGGCGGCCCTGCTCGGCCAGCGGATGCACCGGGAATTCCATGGGAATGCCGCCCGCGTCGCGGATGCCGGCCTTGATGCGCTCGGCCAGGGCCAGGTGATGGCGGTTGCACGGCGCCAGGTCGCTGCCCGTCTGGGCGATGCCGATGATGGGGCGCCCGGATTGCAGTTCCTCGCGGGTCAGGCCGTAGTTCAGGTAGCGCTCGACGTAGATGGCCGTCATGTCGGCATGGGCGGGGTCGTCGAACCATTTCTGGCTGCGCAGCTTGCGGGGAGTGTCGGTCATGGATGCGTCTCGTGTGCTTCGGGGGCTTGCGGCGCGGCGGGCGCGCCGCAAGTCAGATTGCCCTGCGGGGCTAGTTGCGCGCCTTGCTGATTTCCGCGTTCAGTTGCTGGATCAGGCCCGGCCCGAGTTCCTGCGTGTACTTGTCGACCACGGGCTGCACTTTTTCCCGCATGCGGGCCACTTCTTCGGGCGATACGGTGTTGATCTTCATGCCGGCCTGCTCCAGCGTGCCCATGGCCTTCAGCGAATCCGCCCGGCTGTCCTTGCGCTCGAAATCGCGCGAGGCCTCGGCGGCCTGGCGCACCAGGCGCTGTTCGTCGGGTGAGAGCTTGTCCCACCATTTCTTGGACGCCAGGACTACCCAGGGCGTGTAGACGTGGCGGGTGATCGTCAGGTAGGGCTGCACTTCGTAGAACTTGCTGCTCTGGATGGTGGTGATGGGGTTCTCCTGGCCGTCCACCGTGCGGGTTTCCAGCGCGGTGAACAGTTCCGAGAACGGCATGGGCACGGCGTTGGCGCCCAGCGTGTTGAACACGCCCAGCGCGATCTGGTTCTGCATCACGCGCAGCTTGATGCCCTGCATGTCTTCGGCGCGCACGATGGGGCGCTTCGAATTGGTCATGTTGCGAAAGCCGTTTTCCCAGTACACCAGGCCGACCAGGCCTTTGGCTTCCAGCTTCTTGAGCAGGTCCTGCCCCAGCTGGCCGTCAAGCACGGCGTCGGCCTCTTTTTCACTGTTGAACAGGAATGGCAGGTCGAAGACGCCGAATTCCTTGACCATGCCGGCCAGCGGCGCCGTGGAACCGACCATCATTTCCTGCGCGCCGCCGGCCAGCGCGCCCTGCATCTGTTCGTCCGATCCCAGGTTGGCCGAGCCGAACGTCTTCATCTTGAGCTTGCCGTCGCTGATCTTCTCCAGCTCCTGCGCCAGGAAACGGGCGGCGCGGCCCTGGACGCTTTCTTCGTTCAGGCCGTAGCCGAAGCGGATGAGCCTCGGCTTGACGTCGGCGGCGGCCGCGACGCCGGCGAATGCGCAGGACAGCGCGGCGGCCAGTACGACGAGACGGGTCTTCAAAGGCTTGTACATGGTGTTCCTCCTTGGCTTCTTGTAGTGGGCGCGGGCATGCGCCGGGGGGCCGCAGGCCTAGTGCATCCAGCTTGCGGGAACGGTGATCAGCTCGGGGAAGATCACCAGCAGGACCAGCAGCAGCGTGTAGGCCACGACGTAGCGCCACACGCCCCTGCAGATGGTTTCCATATTGATGCGGGCAACGCCGCAGACCACGTTCAGCACCGTGCCGACCGGCGGCGTCAACAGGCCCACGCAGCCGACCATGACGAACATGACGCCGAAGTAGACGGGATCGATACCGGCTTTGGTGACGACGGGCATCAGCACCGGCGCCAGGATCAGGATGGTGGGCGTCAGGTCCATGACGGTGCCCACCAGCGTCAGCAGCACCAGCAGGGCGAACATCAGCAGCTTGGGCTGGTCCAGCACCGGGTCCAGCAGCGCGATCAGGTCCTGCGGCATATCGGCCAGGGTGATCATGTACGACGAGACCATGGCGGCGGCCACCAGGAACATGACGATGGCGGTGGTGCGTGCCGCATTGATGAACAGCGGCAGCAGGTGGCGCACGCCGATCTCGCGGTAGACGAACAGGCTGACCAGCAGCGCGTACACGGCGGCGACCACCGCAGCCTCGGTCGGGGTGAAGATGCCGCCGCGCAGGCCGCCGATGATGATGACCGGCAGCATCAGCGCCCAGGCCGACTCGCGCAGGGCGCGCAGGCGGGCCGGCCACGGCTGGCGCGGCGCGGGCTTGATGGCGCCATGCTTGCGCGCCACCCAGGTCCATACCGCCACCAGCGTCAGGCCCATCATCAGCCCGGGCGCGATGCCGGCGAAAAACAGTTTGGTGATGGAGACGTTGGTGGCGACGCCGAAGATGATGAAGGAAATGGACGGCGGAATGATGGGCGCGATAATGCCGCCAGCGGCGATGAGGCCCGAGGCCTGGCCGGCGTCATAGCCCTTTTCGCGCAGCATGGGGATCAACAGGGAGCCGAGCGCGGCGGCGTCCGCCACGGCCGAGCCCGACAGCGCCGCCAGCAGCACGCTGGCGAAGATCGCCACGTAGCCCAGGCCTCCCTGGATGTGGCCCACGAACATGCTGGCCAGGTTGACGATACGGCGCGAGATGCCGCCGGCGTTCATCAGTTCGCCGGCCAGCATGAAGAGCGGCACGGCCATCAGCGTGAAGCTGTTGGCGCCCGACAGCATGTTCTGCGCCAGGATCTGCGTATCGAAGAAATCGAGCTGGAACATCATGGCGATCGCGCTGAGCAGCAACGCGAAGGCAATCGGCATGCCCAGGGCGATCAGCCCCAGCAGCACGAGCAGGAAGACGGTCAGGATCATGGCGCGGGTCCGGGCGGGATGGCGGGAAGGGGGAGGGGGGCGGATCAGACCGACGGGTCTTCAGGGCTGGATTCCGCCGGCAAGGGCCCGCCGGCCAGCACGCGCACCAGGTCGACCAGGGTCAGCAGGCCCATGAGGACGGCGGCATACAGCGCTGCGGCGTTGAAGACGGCCAGCGACATCCCCGTGACGGGCAGGCGGGTGTCCAGCCCGATCACGGTCTGCACCCAGCTGCCTTCGGCCATCAGCCACAGCACCCACAGCACCAGCAACTGACAGAAGATGTGCGACACGCGCCGGGCGGCCGGGCCGAAGCGGTCGACCAGCATCGTGACGCCGATGTGCTGGTGATCGCGCAGCGCCAGCACCGAGCCCAGGAAGATCATCCAGACGAACGCCAGGCGTGACACTTCGTCGGACGCGTTGATGCCGGAATTGAACAGATAGCGCAGGGCGACGTTGCCGAACAGCAGCACCACCATCACGGCCAGGCAGGCGACCATCAGCCACGTCTGCAGGCGGGCGCACCAGTCTGCGGCGCGGGCCAGCGGTGTACCGCCGGGCCGCCCCTTGGGGGAACCTTGCATGCTTGTCTCCAGTTTCCGTTTTCCGGATTTTTATGAGGTCTTGCGAAGCTGATGTTAGCGCTAACATTTTTGGTTTGGCAAGCCCCCCGGTTTGCGTCAGACTACGGGCTCGCCAACTGGGTCAGAAAGATCGATGTCCATCCGAAAGCCGCGCAGCACCCGAGCCGGGCGGGTGACCATGCAACAGGTCGCGGACCGCGCCGGGGTCAGCGCGATCACGGTGTCGCGCGCGTTGCGCACGCCCGACAAGGTGGCCGAGGGCTTGCGCCTGCGCATCGCCCAGGTCTGCCAGGAACTGGGCTACGTGCCCAATCACGCGGCCAGTGCGCTGGCGTCGTCGCGGTCACAGACCATCGTGGTGCTGATTCCTTCGCTCAGCAACGTGGTGTTCATCGACATCATCACGGGCATCAAGGACGCGCTGGACGCGCAGGGCTACCATCTGCTGATCGGCGTGACCGGCTATTCGCCCGACGCCGAGGAAGCGCTGCTGCGCAAGTATCTGCAGCATCTGCCGGACGGGCTGATCCTGACCGGCATCGACCACAACCCGGGCGTGTGGGATCTGCTGCGGGTGCAGGGCATGCCCACCGTGCACACGATCGAAACCCTGGCTGGCGAGGAGGGCATGAGCGTGGGCTTCTCGCAGGCCGATTCGGGGTATGCGGCCTGCCGGCACCTGGTGGACCGGGGGTACCGGCGCATCGCCATCGTCGGCGCGCAGCTGGACCCGCGTTCGCTGCGCCGCTGCGAAGGCGGCCGCCAGGCGCTGCGCGATGCCGGCCTGTACGATCCGTCACTGGAAATCATGACGCCGGAGAAATCCTCCATTGGCCTGGGCGCGACGCTGTTGCAGCGCCTGCGGGCGACACATCCCGATTGCGATGCGGTGTTCTTCTGCAATGACGACCTGGCCCAGGGGGCGGTGTTCCAGTGCGGGCGCCTGGGAGTGAGCGTGCCGACGCAGATTGCGATCGTGGGGTTTCACGATCTGGCGGGCACGGCCTGGACCACGCCGCCCTTGTCCACCATCGCCACACCGCGCTACGAGATCGGCCGGGAGGCCGCGCAACTGCTGCTGCGGCAACTGGAGGGGCAGGACATCGCGCAGCGCCACGTGGACCTGGGCTTCACCCTGGTCCAGCGCGAAACCACCTGATTCCCGTGGGCGCGGCGGCGCTCTGAGTCCGCTCTAGTTCGCCCGCCGCAAGGCCAGGAAGACCCCCGACGCCATGATCAGGCCCATGCCGGCCAGCGCCAGGCTGTCGGGCGGGCGCTGGAACCAGAAGGTGCTGAACGCCACGGCCAGCAGCAACTGAAAGTAGTTCAGCGGCGCCAGGGTGGCGGCCGACACGCGCTGGAACGCCGCGATCAGCAGAATCTGCGCCAGGCCGCTGCATGCGCCCAAGGCTACGATCAGCGTCATGTCGATGGCGGTGGGCCAGGGATCCGGTAAAAAGAACGGCGCGGGCAGCGCCGTGGCAATGAGGCAGATGAAGGCGGTGTAGGCGTATTGCACCGGCCCGGCGACCTTGCCCGACAGCTTGCGGGTCAGCACCTGGAAGATGGCGTAGCTGACAGCGGATACAGCCATCAGCACGGTGCCCAGCACCGGCAGGTCGGACCCCGGCCGCACGATCAGCAGCATGCCGGCAAAGCCCGCCGCCACCGCCGTCCATTGCGCCGCCTTGACCCTTTCGCCGAGCAGCCAGGGCGACAGCGCCACCATGATGAGCGGCGAGGTGAAGTAGATCGCCGTGGCCTCGGACAGCGGCATCCAGATCAGCGCCGTCATGAAGCAGCTGGCCACGGTGGCCAGCATCACGCCGCGCAGCACCAGCAGGGGCTTGTGCGCCGCATCGCGCAGTCGTTGGCCGCGGTGGCGCCACAGCATCGCCAGCGCCAGCGTCGCCACGGCGATGTAGCGCATGACGTTCAGGAACGGTGCGGGGTAATACGCCAGCATCTGCTTGGAGCCGGCGTCGAACGTGGCAAAGGCCATGAGGGCGCCGAAGAACAGCAGGATGCCGGCGCGGCGGGATCCGGCAGAGGTGGCGGCGGCCGGTGCTGCGGCAGCCGGTATTGCGGCGGTCGCTACCGCCGCCGACGCGGCGGCCTGCGCGGGCGCGGCCGATGGGGGAAGGGTCATGGCCGGCTCAGGTGCCGCCCTGGCTCATGCCTTGCAGGAAGGCGTCCAGCGCCGGGCCGATGGCCTGGACCATGTAGCCGCCTTCCTGCACCACCACCGTCGGCACGCCCAGGCTGGCCACGCGCGCACCGATGTCGCGGTAGGCGCCGATGTCCAGCTTGAGCACGCTGATAGGGTCGTCCTTGTAGGTGTCGAAACCCAATGCCAGCACCAGGGCCTCTGGCGCATACCCGGCCAGTGCGGCCAGGGCGGTGTCCAGTGCCTTCAGGAAGACGTCGTTGCCCGAGCCGTGCGGCAGCGGCAGGTTCAGGTTGCAGCCTTCACCCGCGCCGTGGCCGCGCTCGTGCGCATAGCCGGTGTAGAACGGGTAGTAGCCGGTGGGGTCGGCGTGCAGCGACACGGTCATGACGTCCGCACGCTGGTAGAAGATGTTCTGGGTGCCGTCGCCGTGGTGCGCGTCCACGTCCAGCACCGCCACCTTGGACCAGGTCTGCAGCAAGCGGCTGGCGGCGGCTGCGCTGCTGTTCAGGTAGCAGAAGCCGCCGGCGCGATCGCGATGGGCGTGGTGGCCCGACGGTCGGCATAGCGCATAGGCCAGCCTGCCGCCGCCTGCGACGTGATCGGCCGCGGCCACGGCGCTGTGGGTCGAGCGCAGCGCCGATCGCCAGGTCTGCGGGCCGATGGGGCACGACAGGTCACTGAGGTAATACCCCGTCTGCGCCACGATGGACGGCGACGGGCAGGGGCCGCGTCCGGCCGTCTCGATGCGGCCGTTGTAGTAGGGCGACAGGTTCGGCAGCACCTCCGGGCCGGGGTCCACGCCGGGCGCCTTCAAGGCCTGCCAGCGGGCGTACGCGGTTTCCAGATAGTCCAGGTAGTCCTGGCTGTGGATGCCTTCCAGCGGCTTGCGGCCGTAATCCGCCGGTGCCTGCACGGCAACGCCGCGCGCCGCCAGGGCGCTTTGCAGGCTTTCGGCGCGCGAGGGCAGGTCGGTCGGCGCGCTGATGCGTCCCAGCCGCATGAACTGCCGGGGCGCGTGCAGCAGCTGTTCTTCCGAGAAAAACGCCTTCATGGTGATCCTTGTCCAGGGGGGGCGTCAGGCCGCCTGCTTGATTTCGATTTCGACGAACACGAATTCGGTGTCGCTGGGGTTGATGACGTTGTGCTCCACCCCCACCGGCCGGTAGTAGGCCACGCCGGTGGTGAGCTGGCTGGTGATCGGGCCGTCGGGCGTGTCCAGCAGCAGCGGGCCGGTGGTCTGCGGCACGACGACGTAGTTCATGCCGTGGCGGTGCCAGCCAGTTTCGCCGCCCGGCGGAAAGCGCCACTCGGTCACGGTGACCTGGGCGTTGTCGATCTGGACGGTCGGGATGGCAGCGGGGCGTTGCATGGTCGAGTCTCCTGGTTGAGCCGCTTTCAGGCGGCGGCCTGTGCCTGGGTGGGATCCCAGTGTTGGCCGGGCACGGCGGCGATGAGCTGTTGCGTATAGGCGTGTTGCGGGTTGTCGAAGATCTGGCTGGGCGAGCCGTATTCCACCACCTTGCCGCGGTGCATGACCAGCACCGAATTGCAGATCTGGGCGGCCACGCGCAGATCGTGGGTGATGAACACCAGCGCGATCTTCAGGCGCTGTTGCAGGTCGTGCAGCAATTGCAGCACCTGTGCCTGCACGGACACGTCCAGCGCCGAGACGGATTCGTCGGCCACCAGCACCTTGGGTTCCAGCGCCAGCGCGCGCGCGATGCCGATGCGCTGGCGCTGGCCGCCCGAGAACTGGTTGGGATAGCGGTCGAACGCCGACGGGTCCAGCCCCACCAGCGACAGCAGTTCGCGCACCCGGGCCTCGGCCTGGGCCCGCGGCACGCCGTTGGCCACCGGGCCGTCGCTGATGATGCGGCCCACGGTGTGGCGCGGGTTGAGCGAGGCGAACGGGTCCTGGAAGATCATCTGGATGTCTTTGCGCAGCGGCCGAAAGCGCGACTCGGGCAGGGTGGCGATGTCCTGGCCGTTGAAGATCAGCTGGCCGCCATTGATGCCGACCAGCTTGAGCAGGCATTTGCCGATGGTGGACTTGCCCGACCCGGATTCACCGACGATGCCCAGCGTTTCGCCGCGACGCACGGTAAAGCTCACGCCGTCCACCGCATGCACTTCGCGCTTGTTGCCCAGCCAGCCGTGGCCGATGACGTAGGTCTTCTTCAGGTCTTTCACTTCCAGCACGGGCCGGTCGTCGGCGGCCGCGACGCGTTCCTCGCCCCGGCGATGCGGCACGGCGGCGATCAGGCGCTGGGTGTACGGATGGCGCGGCCGGTTCAGCACCTCGTCGGCCGGCCCCTGTTCGACCAGTATGCCCTTTTCCATGACGGCCACCCGGTGCGCGATCTCGGCCACCACGCCGAAGTCATGGGTGACGAACATCACCCCCATGCCCTTTTCCTTCTGGATGCGGGCGATCAGCGCCAGGATCTGGGCCTGGGTGGTGACGTCCAGCGCAGTGGTGGGTTCGTCGGCGATCAGCAGCGCGGGCTCCAGCGCCAGGGCCATGGCGATCATGACGCGCTGGCGCTGGCCGCCGGACAGGCGGAACGGGTACACGTGATAGAGCGTGGCCGGGTCGGGCAGGCCGACGAAGGCCAGGAGGTCCAGCGTGCGCTTCATGCGCTCGGCGCCGGGGTAGGCGTTGTGCACCCGCATGACTTCGCTGATCTGCTCGCCCACCGTCATCAGCGGGTTCAGGGCCGACAGGGGCTCCTGGAAGATCATGGCCATGTCCTTGCCGCGCATGGCTTGCAGGGTGGCCTCGTCCTGTTGCAGCAGGTCGGTGCCGCGGAACAGGATGCGGCCCTGCTGCGGCGTCAGGTAGTCCGGCAACAGGCCCATGATGGCGTTGGCGCTCATAGATTTGCCCGAGCCGGATTCGCCGACGATGCACAGGATTTCGCCGGCATGGATGTCGTACGAGACGTCCTGCACCGCGAACGGGCGGTCGCCGCCGCCGGGCAGCGCAATGCTGAGGTTCTGGATGGAAAGCAGGGGCGGGGATGCGTTCATGCCGGTCTCCTATTCGCCGCGCTTGCGCAGTTGCGGGTTGAGGGCGTCGTTCAGGCCTTCGCCGATCAGGTTGATGGCCAGCACGGTCAGCAGGATGGCCACGCCCGGCCACACGCTCATCCACCAGGCTTCGCGGATCATGGTGCGGGCCGCGCCGATCATGAAGCCCCAGCTCATCAGGTTGCGGTCGCCCAGGCCCAGGAAGGACAGCGACGATTCGGTCAGGATGGCGGTCGCCACCATGAACGAGGCCGACACGATGATGGGCGACATGGCGTTCGGCAGGATCTGCGTGCCCACGATGCGGGCGGGCGTCTGGCCGATGACGATGGCCGCCTGCACGAACTCGCGCTGCTTGAGCGTCATGAATTCCGACCGCACCAGGCGTGCCGCCGGCGGCCAGGACACCACCGCGATGGCCCCCATGATGGAATACACCGACGGGCTCAGGATGGCCACCAGCACCACGGCCATGGCCAGCTGCGGAATGGTCTGGAAGAACTCGGTGAAGCGCATCAGCGCATCGTCCACGCGGCCGCCGCAGTACCCGGCGATGGACCCGACCACGATGCCGAACACCAGCGCCACGGTGGTGGACAGCAAGCCCACCATCAACGACACGCGGGCGCCCCACACCAGGCCGGCGGTGATGTCGCGGCCCAGCATGTCGGTGCCGAACGGGTAGGCCGCGTCGGTGAACGGCGGGATCAGAGGGTCCGCCACCATCATCCAGGGCGAATCCGGGTACAGCAGGGGGGCCGCCAGGGCCACGACGACGACGACCAGCATGATGGCCAGTCCGGCCACCGCGCCGTAGTTGCGCATATAGCGACGGGCAAAGGGGCTCATGCGGCGGCTCCTTGTTGGGCGCCCGCGCCGATGCGCGGATCGATCAGCCGGTACAGCACGTCCGTCAGCAGGTTGAACACCACCACCATGATCGAGGTCACCAGGAAAATGCCCAGCAATAGCTGGTAATCACGCTGCAGCAGCGCATCGAACATCAGCCGGCCGATACCGGGCCAGGCGAACACGGTCTCGGTCAGCACCGCGCCGCCGGCCATCTGGCCCAGCTGGATGCCCGCAAACGTAATGACGGGCAAGAGCGCGTTGCGCAGCACGTGGGCGCGGATGACGCGGCTGGGGCTGACGCCCTTGGCGCGCGCCGTCTTGACGAAGTCCATGCCGATGACTTCCAGCATCGACGCCCGCGTCAGCCGGACGTAGACGGCCATGAAGAAGCAGCCCAGCGTGACGGTCGGCAGGATCAGGTGCTGGGCAATATCGGCCACACGGGCCCAGCCGGTCAGGCCGGCGCCCACGGTTTCCATGCCGAAGGCCGGCAGCCAGCCCAGCACCACCGAGAACAGCAGGATGCCCATCAGCGACAGCCAGAACAGCGGCGTGGCGTAGAGCAGCAGCGCGCCGGTCATGACCGAGCTGTCGATCCAGCGGCGCTTGTTGCGGTAGCGCGCCTTGGCGGCCACCACGCCCAGCAGCACGCCCAGCACGATCGAGAACACGAAGGCGCAGGACATCAGCAGGAAAGTGGCGGGCAGGCGCTCGACGATCAGGTCCAGCACCGGCACGTGGTTGCGGTAGGAAAAGCCCAGGTCCAGCTGGACCACGCCTTTCAGGTACAGGAAGAGCTGCGTCAGCACGGGCTTGTCCAGCCCGAACGCCACGCGCAACTGCTCGACATAGGCGGCATCGCCCGCGCCCGCCTGGCCCGCCAGCACGGCGGCGGGGTCGCCGGGCGCCAGGCGGATCAGGAAGAAATTGATGATGACCACGCCCAGCACGACCACCAGGGCCTTGCCGATGCGAGATACGAGGAAAGACAGGAATTTCATGCTCAAGGTCCTCCGTGGACGGGCGCGGGTGTCCGTCGCGCGGCCGGGCGCCGCCGCCGGGGTGCCGGCCCCGGTGGCGGTGTGCGGCGCTTACTTCTCGATGTAGACGTCGTCGAACGACTCGTTCAGGCCGATGGCGGTCTTGACCAGGTTCTTGACGTTGGCGCGATACAGCGTGGGAAATTCCATGTCCACCAGGAAGCCGTTGGCGACCTCGTTGACCAGCGTGGTCTGCAGCTGCGTGTAGAGCGCCTGGCGCTTGGCCGGGTCGACTTCGGACGCCGCCGCTTCCCACTGCTTGTCGGTCTCGGGGTTGCTGTAGCCCTGCACGTTGGCAAACGGCGAACCCTTGACGATGTTGGACGAGATGTACAGGCGCTGCACGCCCAGCGCGGGGTCGCCGTACTGGTAGGTGAAGTTGGTGGTCAGGTCGAAGTCCCAGTTGCCGGTGCGGCTGGCCCAGCCGCCCGCATCGGTCGATTCCAGGTTGACCTTGAAGCCCAGCTGTTCCAGCGCCTGCTTGGTGTATTCGCCCAGGCGGTCCCAGGTCGAGCCGTACGGGAAGCTCAACTGGCGGATGGTGTAGTCGCCGGGCTTGATGCCCGATTCCTTGATCAGCTCGCGCGCCTTCTTCATGTCGAAGGCCATGGGCGGCATGTTCTTGTCATAGAACATCTCGGTGGTCACGAACGGGCTGGTGGATACCTTGCCCAGGCCGAAGAAGATGTTGTTGACCACCATGTTGCGGTTCATCGCGGCCATGACCGCCTGGCGCACCTTCAGGTTGTCGAACGGCGGCTTGCGCATGTTGAAGATCAGGTAGGCCTGGGGCGAAAACATTTCCCAGCCGGCCGTGGTGTATTCCACCTTGGGCAGGGCGCGCAGGCGCTTGATGTCGACGTTGTCCACGTCGCCGCCGCGCAGCACGTCCACGCTGCCGCGCTCGAACGCCACCGCGCGCGAGGCCGCGTCCGGGATCACGTTGAACACCAGCTCGTCCAGGTACGGCATGCCCGGCTTCCAGTAATCGGGGTTGCGCACCAGCTTGATGTACTCGCCGCGCTTCCATTCCTTGAACATGAACGGGCCGGTGCCGACGGGCTTCTGGTTGGCCGGATTGGCCATGTAGTCGGTGCCGGCGTAGATGTGCTTGGGCATCATCGGCGCAAAGCCCGGCTCGAACATCAGCATGAAGGCCGGGAAAGGCGACTTCAGCTTGATGACCACCGTCTTCGGGTCGGTGGCCTGCACCGAGTCGACGAACTTGTTCAGGATCACGCGGGCCCGCGCATGGGTCTTGGGCAGCATGTCCGACAGCGTGAACACCACGTCGTCGGCGGTGAAGGGCTTGCCGTCATGCCACTTGACGTTGGCCTGCAGGTGGAAGGTGTAGGTCAGGCCGTCGGCCGACGCTTCCCACGATTTGGCCAGGCCCGGCTGCGGCTTCAGGTCGGTGGAGTAGGTCAGCAGGCTTTCATAGATCTTGCCGGCGACGAACTGGGTCGGGCCCTGCTGGTTGATGGCCGTGACGATCACGGGCGGTTCGGGCTGGACGATCATGTTCAGCGTGCCGCCCTTGGTCTGGGCCAGGGCCTGGGTGGCGGGCAAGGCGGCGGCCAGGAGCAGGGCGCCGATGCTGAGGGAGAACCATTTCTTCGATTTCACTGCGAGCCTCCGGGCTGGAAGAGTGTCGGTCAGGTGGGCGCCTGTTTACGCGGCGCGTGCCGGCTATGACAAGCAAACCTCGTGCCACCTGGGTTTCTCGGGGAACTGCGGGTGAAGCTGCTACAACAATGCGCTGTCTAGGTGCCAGGTACAGCGCCGCGCACCAATGCGGCGAACGCGATGCACGGACGGGGGCCTACAGACTGATGTCGATCCAGGTGGTCTTCAGGTCGCTGTACTTGTCCAGCGCATGCAGCGATTTGTCGCGGCCGAAGCCCGATTGCTTGACGCCGCCGAACGGCACGGTGATGTCGCCGTCGGCATAGCAATTGACCCAGACCAGGCCGGCGCGCAGTCGCCGCGACAGGCGATGCGCGCGGCCCAGGTTGGCGGTCCACAGGCCCGCACCCAGGCCGTAGGCCGAATCGTTGGCCAGCGCAATGGCTTCGTCTTCGCTGCGGAATCGCTGCGCGGTCAGCACCGGCCCGAAGATCTCTTCGCGAACCAGCGGGTGGGTTGCATCGACGCAGTCGAAAATGGTTGGTTCGATGTAGAAGCCGCCACTGTCGGTGCGGACCTGACGGCCGCCGATGCGCAGCGTGGCGCCATCGGCCTGGCCGGCCGCAATGCGGGCCATCACCGAACGCGTCTGGCGCTCATCGACCATGGCGCCCAGCGTGGTGTCCGGGTCCAGCGGATTGCCGGGCCGCATGTCGGCGGCGTGGCGCGCCACCTTTTCCATGAAGGTGTCGTAGATGGCGTCGTGCACGTACAGGCGCGAGCCGGCGATGCACACTTCGCCCTGGTTCGAGAAGATCGCCAGCGCGGCGATCAGCGCGGCGCGGTCCAGGTCGGGGCAGTCTTCGAACACGATGTGCGGCGATTTGCCGCCGCATTCCAGCCAGACCCGCTTCAGGTTCGATTCGCCCGAATAGGTCATGAAGCGCTTGCCGGTGGCGGTGGACCCGGTGAAGGCCACGCAGTCCACGTCCGGGTGCAGGCCCAGGGCCTGGCCGGCAACGGGGCCGGTGCCCGGCACGACATTGAAGACCCCGGCGGGAATGCCGGCATGCTCGGCCAGCGCCGCCAGCCGCAGCGCGCTCAGCGACGATTGCTCGGCAGGCTTGAGAATGACGCTGTTGCCGGCGGCCAGTGCCGGCGCCACTTTCCAGGCTGCCATCAGCAGGGGGTAGTTCCAGGGCACCACGGCGGCCACCACGCCGACGGGCTCGCGCGTCACCGTGGCCAACGCGTTCGGGCCCGTGGGGGCGATTTCGTCGTAGACCTTGTCGATGGCTTCGCCGTACCAGGCGTAGCACTGCGCGGTCTCGGGCAGGTCGAAGGCCAGCGCGTCGCGGATCGGCTTGCCCATGTCCAGGGTTTCGATCAGGGCCAGCTCTTCGCTGTGATCGGTGATCAGTTGGGCCAGCTTGAGCAGGCGGGCCTTGCGTTCGCGCGGCGGCAGGCCCGACCAGACGCCGCTGTCGAAGGCGCGGCGGGCTGCGGCGACCGCACGGTCGACGTCGGCCTGGCCGCAGGCGGCCACGTCGGCCAGCTTGCGGCCGTCGATGGGGCTGGTGGCGACGAACGTGGCGCCGTCGGCGGCATCGGCATAGGCGCCGTCGATATAGGCCTGGCCGCGCAGCGTCAGCGAGCGGGCGCGGGCTTGCCAGTCGTCAAAGGTGTAGGTTGTCATGGCCGTGTCCTTGTCGATTCAGCGCGGGCCGTTGGCCCGTGCCACCATGGCGTCCAGCAGCACGTTGCAGCCGGCTTCCAGATCGCCGGGCTGGGCGTCTTCGATTTCGTTGTGGCTGATGCCGTCTTTGCACGGCACGAAGATCATGGCGGTGGGCGCCACCGCCGCCATGTAGACGGCGTCATGGCCGGCGCCCGTCACGATGTTCATGGCCGCAAGCCCCCGCTGCGCGGCGCCCTGGCGCACCTTGTCCACCAGGTCCGGATCGAACGGGGTGGGGCGGAAGTACTGCACGTCCTTCACGTCGACCGTCACGTCATGCTTGTCGGCGATCTCGCGGCAGGCTTGCCGCCAGGCCGCGTCCATGCGGGTCAGCGTGGCTTCGTCTTCGTGGCGCAGATCGGTGGTGAAGCGCACCTGGCCAGGGATGACGTTGCGCGAGCCGGGGTGGGCATGGATCTCGCCCACGGTGCCGCGGCCGTGCGGCTGGTTGGCGTTGGCAATGTTGACCACCGCCTGCAGCAGGTAGCTGGCGGCGAACAGCGCGTCACGGCGGATGCCCATCGGCGTGGGGCCGGCGTGCATTTCCATGCCGGTCACCGTCACGTCGTACCAGCGCAGCCCCAGCGAACCGGTCACCACGCCGATCACTTTTTCTTCATGTTCCAGGATCGGGCCTTGTTCGATGTGGGCCTCGAAGTAGGCATCCACCGGGCGTCCGCCCACGGGGTCCGGCCCCGCGTAGCCGATGGCCCGCAGTTCGTCGCGCACCGCGATGCCCTTGGCGTCGCGCGCGCTCAGCGCCGTTTCCAGTGAGAACTTGCCGGCGAACACGCCCGAGCCCATCATCACCGGCACGAAGCGCGAGCCTTCCTCGTTGGTCCAGATGGCCACTTCCAGCGGGGCCTCGGTCTGTACGCCTGCGTCGTTCAGCGTGCGCATCACTTCCAGTCCGGCCAGCACGCCGTAGCAGCCGTCGAACTTGCCGCCCGTGGGCTGCGTGTCGATGTGACTGCCCGTCATCACCGGCGGCAACGCGTCATTGCGGCCGGCGCGGCGGGCGAAGATGTTGCCGACCTGGTCCACGCGCACCGTCAGGCCGGCGTCGCGCATCCAGCCGGTGACCAGGTCGCGGCCCTGGCCGTCCAGCGCGGTCAGGGCCAGGCGGCAGTTGCCGCCCTTGGGGGTGGCGCCGATCTGCGCCAGATCCATCAGGGACTGCCAGAGACGGTTGCCGTTGACGGACAGGGAAGAAGTCATGGTTGAGCCTCGTTCGGGTCAATGGGAGGGCGCGGCGGCGTGGCGCGCCAGGGCCGCGGTGCGGATGGAGGTAAGCGTCTGGCCGGGCGCGATGCCGTCGGCGTCGTAGCGGATTTCCAGCAGCGCCGGCCGCTGTTCACGGTCGGCGAAGGCCAGCGCGCGGTCGAATGCGGCGGCGAAATCCTCGGTGCGCTCGACGGCTTCGCCATAGCCACCGTAGCCGCGCACGATCTGGGTGAAGTCGGGGTTCTCGAAGTCCAGGGCGATCGGGCGGCCGGGAAACTCGCGTTCCTGGTGGGCGCGGATGGTGCCCCACATGCCGTTGTTGAACACCAGCACCACGATGCCCAGCCGGTATTGCTGGGCCACGCCCAGTTCCTGCAGATTCATCTGGAAGCAGCCGTCGCCGGCATAGCAGACCACCGTCTTGCCGGGATGCTCCAGCTTGGCGGACACGGCCGCGGGCAGCCCGTAGCCCATGGCGCCCACGGTGGGTGCCAGGCTGGTGCCGGGGCCGGTGAATTGGCGATAACGGTGTGGATACAGCGCATAGTTGCCGGCCCCGACCGTGACGCAGGCGTCCTGCGGCAGGCGCTGGCTGACCTGCGCGGCAATCGTGTCCAGGCTTAGCGGACCGGGCGCGGGCAGGGGCGCCAGGGATTCAAGATAATCGGCGTGGGCCTGGCGCACCGCATCGCCGCGCGGCTTGGCATGGGCCGGTTGCAGGCGGGCGACGGCCTGCGCAAAGCCCGTCACGCTGGCGACGATGGCTTGCGTCGGCGCATACACGCGGCCCAGTTCCTGGGCGTCGGGATACACGTGAACCAGCTTCTGGCGCGGCTGCGGGCTTTGCACCAGCTGGTAGCCCTCGGTGGTGGCTTCGCCCAGGCGCGTGCCGACCGCCAGGATCAGGTCGGCCGTTTGGATGCGGGTGCGCAGCGCCTCGGTCATGCCCCAGCCCACGTGGCCGGCGGCGTTGGGGTGGCGCTGGTCAAAGCACTCCAGCCGGCGCCAGGCCGTGCCCACCGGTAGCTCGAAGCGCTGCGCGAAGGCGGCGACCTGGCCGATGGCTTCGTCCGTCCAGCCGCTGCCGCCCACCACCATGACCGGGCGTTCGGCGCCATCGAGCAGTTGCCGCAGGCGATCCAGGTCGTGTTCACCAGGATGCGCGACGATGCGCGGGTAGGGCGGCAGGTCGGGCACCGACGCCGTGCCCCAGAGCGTGTCTTCCGGCAGCGCCAGCACCACCGGACCCGGGCGGCCGCTGGTGGCGGTGGCATAGGCGCGCGCCACGAATTCGGGGATGCGGTCGGTGCGGTCGATCTGTGCAACCCACTTGGCCATCTGCCCGAACATGCGGCGGTAGTCGATTTCCTGGAAGGCTTCGCGTTCGTAGAAATCGTTGCCGACCTGGCCGACGAACAGGATCATCGGCGTGGAATCCTGGAAGGCGGTATGCACGCCGATGCTGGCATTGGTGGCGCCCGGGCCGCGGGTGACGAAGCACACGCCCGGCTCGCCGGTCAGCTTGCCGTAGGCCTCGGCCATGTAGGCCGCGCCGCTTTCCTGGCGGCAGACGATGGGCTCGATGGCGCCGCGGTGCTCGTTCAGCGCGTCGATGCAGGGCAGGTAGCTTTCGCCCGGAATCATGAAGATCCGACGAGTGCCGTGGATGCGCAATTGCTGCATCAGGATCTGGCCGCCGTTGCGGGCAAGGGGGGATACGACCGTCATGCAAACACTCCGAAGTCTTCCCGCAGGCGGGCCAGGATGCCGATCAGGTGGGCGTGCATGGCATGCCGCGCGCGAATCGGGTCGCGGGCCAGGATGGCCGTCAGGATGCGTTGGTGTTCGGCGTGGGCCACGGCCCACACCTTGGTATTGACGAAATAGTCCTGCATGCGGCTGAACACCGGGCTGGCCAGGCTCAGGTCCCACAAGTGCGCCACCGACGAGGCCAGCGCCGCATTGCCGCACGCCGCGGCAATCGCACGGTGGAATTCACGGTCGTGCAGGCCGGGCGTATCGGTCAGCGACATGCCCTCATGCGCCTTGCGGATGGCCGCCAGTTGCGCCTCGGTCCCTTGCTGCGCGGCGAGCGCCGCGCATTCCGGTTCGATCAGCATCCGCGCTTCGAGCAGGTCGAAGGGGCCGATCTCGTCCTGGGGGGCCGAGGCCGGGGCGGCGTCGTCCCGAGAGGCCGTGACGAAGACGCCCGACCCCACCCGCACTTCCACGTAGCCTTCGATTTCCAGCGCGATCAAGGCCTCGCGGATCGACGCGCGGCTGACCTGCAATTGCTCGGCCAGTTCACGCTCGGAGGGCAGCCGGCCGCCATGGGGAAAATCCCCCGCCCGGATGCGGCCGGCGATCTGGTCGGCAATCATGCGGTACAGGCGGGTAACGGCGACGGCTTGGAAGGTGTTCATCAGAATGCTGCGGAAGTCTTGGTCTGGTGGTCAGGCCACTTATGCCTACAGCTTCTCATTGAAATCAAAGAAAAAATAGACCGATCAAGGGAAAACGATCAGAGGGGTTTCCCGTCTTCCTATCTGGTGGTCAGGCCAGTTAGGGCGGCGCGGCGAGGCCGCGACGGCTTTACAGTTTTCGAACAATTGCCGCACAAAACCCCTGCGCCTGCCCCCACGGGCGGGCCGGATAATCGCTGCGCCCGAGTGTGCGGGGCAACAGGGCGGGGCATTGCGTCCGCCGGGAACAGGAGAGGGGCGTGCAGCGTGGCGCAACAGTGGCAGGAAGGCCGGATTTCTGGCGGATCAGCATCGGCATGGCGGTGTTCGCGCTGGCGTGGCTGTGGTGGTCGGACCGCGCGGTGCTGGTTCCGCCCACCGACAACATCGAGCAATTGATCTGGGTCCGCAGCCTGGAGTGGGGCTATTACAAGCATCCTCCCCTGCCGACCTGGCTGTTGTGGCCGGTGGTGCAGGTGCTGGGTTGGACGGCCTGGGCGACGTACCTGCTGGGCGCGGCCTGCACCCTGGGCGCCTTCCTGCTGATGTGGCGCCTGCTGCGCGGCATGCGCGGCGAGGCCTACGCCGCCATCGCCACCTTGGGCGGCCTGTGCGTCACGTTCTATAACGGCCGGCTGTATTTCTACAACCACGAGATCGTCCTGATTCCTTTAGTGGCCGGCAGTGCGATGGCCTGCTGGAAGGCCTATTCCACCCGCCGGATCGGCTGGTGGATCCTGTTGGGCGTGTGCCTGGGTCTGGGCGCCCTGGCCAAGTACCAGATCGCCGTCGCCGGCCTGGCGGTGCTGCTGTTCTGGTTGAGCCGGAAGGCCTGGCGTGACCCCATGCATGTTTTCGGGCTGCAGGTGGCGGGCCTGACGGCGCTGGCGGTGTTCGCCCCGCACATGATCTGGCTCATCAGCCACGACTTCAAGCCGCTTCAGTACGCCATGGCATCATCGCTGGGCGCCGGCCTGCCGTGGGGCGCGCGCCTGGTCGAAGTGGCCGCCTGGTGGGGCGACCAGTTGTTCACCCGCGCCCTGCCGGCCTGGGTCTTTCTGGCGGCAGTGTGGCTGTCCGGGCGCCGTGCGCGTCGCGCCACGGCCCCCGCCCGGTCCGCGGCCGGCCAGGGCGAGGCCGCCGGCCGCGCGTTGCTGCTGTCGTTCGGCCTGACGCCGTTGCTGTTCGTCAGCCTCATGGCCTTGCTGTCGGGCTCGCACATCCAGCTGCACTGGGGCACGCCGTTCCTGCTGTTCATCGTGCCTGCCGCCATGGAACTGGCGCGCAGTGCGTGGCACGGGCCGTTTCGTCCTCGCCAGGTCGTGTGGGTCTTTGTCGTGATCCAGCTGTTGCTGATGGCGCGCGTGGAACTGACCTCGCCCAACGGCGCCGGCCTGTGGCGTCGGGCATCCGACTGGCGCTATTTCGATGCCCAGGGGCTGGCCGATATCCTGCATGACCGCGCCGTTGCCGAATTGGGCGGCCCGGTCAAGGTGATCGCCGGCGCCTGGGCCGAGTCGGGCGCGCTGGCGTTGCGCCTGCCCGAGAAGCCCGTCGTGCTGATAGACGGGCAGTTTCAATTCAGCCCATGGGTGCGGGCGGATCTGGTGGCCGATTGCGGCGCGCTGGAATTGCGGCGGGCCAAGACGCAGCCCGATGGCTTTGGCCCGGTGGGGGAGGCATTCCCGCGCTTGTACTGGCGCGTCACGCGGCCGACGGCAGTCTGCGCGACCGATACGGCGGTGCCGGCCCGCAGCCCGGCTGACCATTAGCAGGTGTCTGCCCGCGCCGTATTTTTTGGGGCTATGGCCGAGCAACCCTGGGAGGCAGCGACCCGGCCGCTGTCGGGCGCGGTGGGGTTCAGGTCTCTTCGCCGGGGTCGGGCGTCTGGGTAAAGGCCCGCACCATGCGGGCGATGCCGTCCAGCTCGTCGTGGGCGCCCACGACCCAATCGGGCTTTTCGAAAGGACTGTCCGACGGCGCCTTGTCCAGGTTGGCCTTCAGATCGTCCAGCAGTTCCAGCGCCATGTCGGTGGCCTGCGGGCTGCTGCGGGTGGATAGGGCGATGGCAATCGCCAGGGCTTGCCGCAGGGCCAGCAGGCGGCCGTCCAGTTCGGTGTCCACGGGGGAGTCCTTGTCATGTATGGATGTGGCGGCATTTTACGGGCCCCCCGCGATGCGGCCGGGCGACCTTTGCGCAAGATCAAGGCGGCAGGGCCGCCGCAAGCCAATAATCCAAGGTATGCAAGCCGCCCTACGCCCTTTACTCGCAGACCCTCCAGCGCAAGCCGCCGAGCCTTTTTTTCCGCCGCAATTGCTGGCCCGGCTGGACAAGAACGGCCCGCGCTACACCTCTTACCCCACGGCGGACCGCTATCACGGCGGTTTCGGCGAATCCGCGTACCGCCAGGCCTTGCGCCAGCGGCGCGAGGCGAGCCCGGCCGAGCCCCTGTCGCTGTACGTGCACATCCCGTTCTGCGATTCGGTCTGCTATTACTGCGCCTGTAACAAGGTCGTGACCCGCCATCACGACCGTGCCGCTCGCTACCTGGACGCGCTCGAGCGCGAGATCGCGCTGCATGTCGCCGAACTGGGGCCGGGCGTGCCGGTATCGCAGTTGCATTTCGGCGGCGGTACGCCGACCTTCCTGTCGGACGACGAACTTGAGCGCTTGATGACGGACCTGCGCGCCGCCTTCCGCTTCGAATCCGACGCCGAAATCTCCATCGAGGTGGATCCTCGTACCGCCACGCCGCAGCGCCTGGCGCAGCTGCGCCAGCTGGGCTTCAACCGGCTCAGTTTCGGCGTGCAGGACTTCGACGCACGGGTCCAGGTGGCGGTGCATCGCGTGCAGTCGTTCGAGGACGTCCGCGACCTGATGCAAAGCGCCCGTGCGCTGGGTTACGACTCGGTCAACGTCGACCTGATCTACGGCCTGCCGCTGCAAACCACGGAATCGTTCGCGCGCACCATTGCCCAGGTCACCACGCTGCGACCCGACCGCATTGCCCTGTACGCCTACGCTCACTTGCCCGAACGCTTCAAGCCGCAGCGCCGCATCAACCCGGCGGACCTGCCCGACCGTGCCACGCGTGTCGGCCTGCTCAGTGCGGCCATCGAAGGCTTCCTGAAGCACGGCTATACCTACATCGGGATGGACCATTTCGCGCTGAACACCGACGCCTTGGCCATCGCCAAGCAACGTGGAGAGCTGCACCGCAATTTCCAGGGCTACAGCACCCAGCCCGACCGCGACCTGGTCGCGCTGGGCGTGTCGGCCATCGGCCGCATCGGCCATACCTACAGCCAGAATGCCAAGGACCTGGACGGCTACTACGCCGCCATCGAGTCCGGCCGCTTTGCGGTGGAACGAGGCCTGGCGCTCAATGCCGATGATCTGGCGCGGCGCGACGTGATCATGGACATCATGTGCCAGGGCCGCGTGGATTTTGCCCGCATTGAATCGCGCCACGGCTTGCGCTTTGGCGACTATTTCGGGGCCGAACTGTCGCAGATGACCAACCTGGCCGAACTCGGCCTGGTGAACCTGCGTGCCGGGGAATTGCGCGTGACCGGCCTGGGCTGGTACTTCGTCAGGGCCGTTGCGATGGCCTTTGACGGGTACCTGCGCAGCGCGGCCAGCTCCGGCGCCAGCTACTCCCGCATCATCTAGGGCCTGTGCGAGGCCCTGGACGAGGGGCGTCCGGCCTGGCGGCCGGGGGCTATTCGGTGAACTTCTCCCGCAGGTAAAGGGCCAGTGCCAGATCGTCAGACAGCTGCAGCTTGCGCATCGCCCGGCGCTTGTGGGTACTGATGGTCTTCTTGCTGCGCATCAACCGCGCCGAAATCTGGGTGACCGACAGCCCCTGGCTGATATGCCGCAGGATTTCGACTTCGGACGTCGTGAGCAGGGCGTGCGGATGGGTCGGCGAAATGGCGCGCACCTTGCCGTCCTGGACGGAAAGAAAAGGGTCCCGCCGGCTCAGCACGCCGTGGATCATCTCGGGCAGCAGGATCATTCCCCATTGCTTGGCGAGATAGCCGTTGGCACCCGCCCGGAAGGCCGCGTACTGGGTTTCCATGCGGTTGCCGGCCGAGAAGGTGATGATCGCCATGTTGGGGTGGTAACGCCGCAGCCGCCGCAGGTAGTTCACGCCGTCCCAGGGCTCCAGGGGCAGGTAGAAATCGACCAGCGCGGCGTCGCAGGGGGCGGCGTCCAATTTTTGAAGCAGGCTGCGGCCCGAGGTTTCGCGGTGCAGGACGCGAAACCCCGGCCGGCTGTCCAGAAAGGCGCCCACGCCCAGAGCGACCACAGGGTGGTCATCCAGGATCGCCACCCGTATGACGGGTGGGGGTTGCGACAGCAGGAGATGCTTGCGCGAATTGAGGCGTTGTCCGTCCTTCTTGCCGTGGGGTTTGTCGGCAGGGAGGAGGGCGGAATCTGGCGCTGACACACTTTTCATCGATGCTCCACTGAATGGCCAAGGGAACGCGGGCGGCGGCAGGGCTTTGGGGGCGATGGCGTCCGGTGCGTACGTCGTGATTGGTCCTAAATTTGTATGGGCAGATTACGTTTTGTTGGGCTGTCCGGATCAGAATCAGGCCAAAATCGGACGGAAATACGGGTGGGGTTTACGCGCAGTCATGCGGTTCCACGCTCGCGGCGCAGAGGAACCCCCGGCCTTCGGGGCATAATCGCTGCCGGATTCAATCGCGAGGCCGGCATGTTGCCTGGCCGTCGTCACAGGCAAGCAAGGCGTGGGTGGCGAATGCCCAAGAAGATTCT
>PJUB01000294.1_pt1 | contig 25786 bp, 22 predicted proteins | sample 1512141 | NCBI WGS metagenome assembly PJUB01 (sample SAMN08177677, study PRJNA422409) | Soil metagenome, whole genome shotgun sequencing project. | isolation source: Soil enriched on filter paper: alkali lignin treatment | place: USA: Madison | collected 2015-01-15 | reverse complement strand
TTGTTTGCGCTCGTGGTCGCCTGCGTGCCCGCTGCCACAGTACACGCCGCCACGGTCGATCAGCTCATCGAACAGATGGCGCGACGCAATCGCGCCCAGGATGAGGCCGAGCGGCGCGAAGAAGAGGCCGAGGAACGACGGCGCGCGCGTGCCGAAGCAGAGGCCGCGCCGGTGCAGCGCGCGCCTGTGCGTCGGGCCGCTACTCCGGAGCGAGTCAGCAATCCAGCGCCTCGACCGCAGCAAACCGAAGCGACTCAACGCGCACCCCGTGAAGCCTATCGGTCTGGTGGCCGCTCAGGTGGATGCGGTAGCCGCGGCGGGCCTGGCTGGCGCAAGGCAAACGGGCAATGCGCGAGCTGGCGAGACTGACGTTAGACGCATTTTCTTGATACCCAAAGTGGAGAGCGCAGTAAGGGAGTGGATAAACTGTGTTGCCACTCGATTTCGGGGGCGATCTAGCACACCGAACGCACGGAGAATTCGTGGGCCTTTACCTATCCAAGCTCAAGTTTAAGAACATACGAGGCTTCAACGAGTTTGAACTCTCGTTTGATGGACCAAAGAAGCATCGACAGTGGACTATTTTCATTGGCGATAACGGCCATGGGAAAACAACGATCCTTCGCGCCATTGCTTTGGGACTTGGAGACGAGCGCACCACCAGCGAGCTACTGGGTCAGCTCCCAGGCGATTTCATCCGAATCAATAAGAGAGGGTTGCGCTCGGCGCCAGGGCGAATTGAGCTCACGTTGAAAGACTCAGAAACGCAAATATTAACCACCATTACCACTGAACTGACTATGGATACGCATGGTGGCGTGACTGTCAATAAGAGTGTCAGTGACTCGGGCTTCCAATGGGCAAAAGTTTTTGTTTGCGGTTATGGCGCAAATCGAGGTATTGGTGGTCGAGTCTATAGCGAATTCGAACTTCGAAACGCCTTGCTGACACTGTTTAGTGACAAGGCAGGCTTGCTGGATCCTGAGTCAGTATTGCGCGACTTTGCGCTCAAGTCGGCTCAAGAAAAAAATCCGACAGCAAATGATCCGCTGAAGCAGATGAAAAGCTATTTGTGGAAGCTTTGGAGCCTGAATGCAAATCACCAGCTGGAAGTGACAGCTGAGCACATTGTTATCCACGGTCCTTGGGGTGGTATGCCATTTCATGCATTGGGCGACGGCTACCGCGGTACAGGTAGTTGGCTTTTAGATCTGATGGGAAATTGCGTAAAGTCAGGTCGCTGGAACTCAGAACTCTCAGGTATCGTTTTGCTTGACGAAATGGACGAACATCTGCATCCGCGCTGGCAAAAAGAACTTGTGCCGAAGCTACGAAAACTGCTGCCCAACATCCAGTTTGTCGCCACCACACATTCGCCACTCGCGATCGTCAATACAGAGTTCGGAGAGCTATATGCGACCCGACTCCACAATGCGGTTGCCGAACTCGTGCCTGATGCTCTCCAGCCACCGGACGGGCGAAGCGCTAATGAAATACTTATGGGTGAGTGGTTTGGTCTTGAATCAACCTTGGATAATCAAAGCGAGAGATTGCTCAAGCGGTATCGGAAAGCTTTCAAAGAAGGCAATAGCGTCGCACTGGCCAAATTGGAGCCGCTGCTGCACCAGAGAGTTAGATCATTTCTTCCGCCTGATTTTTTAAAAATAGATCAGTCGGATATTGATGGGGGCACGGAGATCTCTCCAGAACAAAAGGAACAACTGATTGCCGCCGCAGCGCTACGCCGGCAGCAAGCTCTCAAGTCTGGCAAATGATCGGAATGATTGGAAGGCGTCCCGCTAATGCAGCAGCGGTCGCAGCACAGGCCGTACTAGCTGCTGATAGCGCGGCCGCCGTTATTGCGCTAAATGCTAAAGCGGTGGCTATTCCTACAGCGATTTTCAACGAGAAGGATTTTCCTGATCATTGGGGAAAGCACAAACCACACTTTTTGTTCGCTCAGCATTTTGGTAAGTGCGCATTCTGCGAGACGCGTATCTCGAGCGGCTATCCTGGCGATGTAGAGCACTTCCGTCCAAAATCGTACTGTCAGGCCTATAGTCCAGCGTCGAGCGTCAACGACGTTGGCGGGGCTTCGCCAAAGAGAAAAGCTGCCGGCCAAAAGGAACCTGGCTATTGGTGGTTGGCGTATACCTGGACAAACTATTTGTACAGTTGCAACCGTTGCAATTCCAGTTGGAAGAAGAACCAGTTTCCCGTGGTCGGGCTGAGAGCTCAAGGCATCGCCAACTTGGCAGCGGAGATGCCTCTGCTCATCAACCCCTTCGATGTAGATCCCAGTCCTCACTTCGACTTCGATGCATTTACCGGGCAGATTCGAGGGCTGACGCCCCAAGGTATAGCGACGATACAAGTTTGCGGACTCGATCGAAAATCACTGGAGGTAGATCGAGCGCAAAAAGGCGGAAAACTGATCAAACGCCGGTTGGAGTACGTCAAGGCCTTGGCTAACAATAATCTAGAGGCCCAAAACAATGCTTTGAGCGCGATTCTAGATGAATGCCGATCGAAGGAGCCATATGCTGCTATGGCGCGCGTCTTTGTCAAAAAGGAGCTTCAAATTGACTACGAAAGTCTATTGCTGATGAAGCGAAAAGGGCTAATTTAAGCGATCAAGCAACCTCCTTCGAGATGCCAAACTGCCTCAAGGCAAATCTTCGCTCGATTCTTCGGCCATCCTGTCAATCGCCTGTCGAGCGCGTCGGCTCATGTTGTGGCTTTGGGCTTCCAAAATTGGCGAGTTGCCTCCGAGGCCTGCGTCTGAACGAGCACCAGCCATAACCGAATTGATCTGATCCATCAGCCCTGACTGCCGCTCGATTACGAAATCCAAATATGCTTTAGATCGTTTAGTAAGCTGAATTGAACGCTTGTGGAGATGCGTTGCATAACGGCTCCTGAGGTTAATTTTTTCCGCCTGAGAGGCGGAAATTCTGGTGGCCTCGTGTTGCTGTCGTGCAAAATTTTCAAGCGTGGGTGGCAATGCTTCCAATTCTTTCTTTTCTTGCTCCAGCTCTTCAATTTCGAGATTGCATCTTTTTATGGAATTCTCGAATTGTAAAATTTCTGATCGGATCATTTTGATTATTTGTGCTTTTGGCAAAGCAGCAAAGAAAAATTCGTTTACTAGCGAATACAACTCGCGAACCTTATACACCGATTCCACTTCGCCCCAAAGCCAAAGTTTGTTGACGCTTGTGCTCATCGCAGCCAAGTCCGTGGCGTCTTCCGGCTCATCTAGCGGCGTCCTCGGCAGTCTGCCGATGAGTGCTTGAACTTTTTGAAAATCGGTTAAAACCTCTGCGTAAATTTCACTTCGCGCTTTCAAAAGCGCTTCATGCTTTGCCAGCACTAGCCTCGCGTCTCGATCTTCTTTTGCACGTGTTGTAGCTTCCGCCCGGTCGAGCTTACTTTCGCTTGCCGTATGCGCGCGGTCCTCCGCTGCCTTTTTGTCAGAGTCTTTTAGCGTTTTCTCTAACGACTCTCGATTCGATGCAATCTGACGAGTCGTGTTCCAGAACAGGCTACCTGCAGTGACAATTACGGTGATTACGGCAGCGATGGATGGAAGAACTCCAGTGACCTCCCACCATTGAAGCTGAGGAGGCTGCGGCAAATTAATCTGAGGCTGGATAGTTTGCGAGAGCACCTGCATTGGCGTGCCGGCGGGTAGCACCGGTGGCGGTGTCACCGGGCTCTTTACAGAGTCAGCGGATAGGAGCTGTGTGGCAGCAGTTGAGGTCATGATCTCGGCATTTTGCCGCCGGGTACTCAGCGCCGTCACCGGCTGCTCTCAATCGCCGCAACGCATTGTCTACTTGGCATCTGTTGCCGTACGTACCGTACATTTTCCATGCGTCCAACGTCGTCGTAAGCGCAAATTGGTTCACGCAGCCGCTGTTGTAGTGCTTGAAGCCCAGGCTGCCAACCGCGGTATCGTGAAACCATTGGCGTTCTAACCGGCATAGCGCGCAGGCCACTACAGCGTGAGGTAGGCGTGGCCGAGTGCGAAGGGATTCGAACTGCGCAGCTAAGGACGATTCAGCTTTTCATTCTTCGGCACTCCCTTCCTGACCTTCCACACCCTCGGCCTGCTCGGTTTCGAATGTGAGCTGGCTCGTAAAGCCGCTGCCGTCTAGCGTGTGCCTCACATTGGTCACGATCCATGGCGTCTCGTCTATCTGCCGCTTGAAGCCTGCCACGCGCCCCGGGCGCTGCGCCGTGATGTCTGCGCGGCCGTAGGCGAGGGTGATCTCGAAGTCGAAGATCCCGCGCTGAATGCGCAGCCACTCGGCGCGCGCGGCGGCCAGCGCGTCTTCCTTGCTCGCGAAGGTGGTGCGCAGCTCTTTGGCCCGGCCGCTGATGCCCGCGAGCACGCTGCTGCGCTTGCCGGTCTTGATGTTGTTCCACCAAGCCTTCACGCCGCTGTAGGCGTCGCGGTCGGCGCGGCTCCATCGGTGCTGGTCGCCGTCTTGCCTGGTGATGACGAACGGCGCCAGCGCCTTGCCGCTGGGGGTACGCGCGGCGCGCGCCTGGCTGAACAAGAGCTTGCCGTTCTTCACGGTGCACAGGCAGTCGTAGGTCTGCGCTAGCCGGCGCAGAAACGAGGCGTCTGACTCGCCGAGCTGGTCGGCGCTTGACCTTGCGTGTCGCGATCTCCTTGGCGACGATGGCCTCGATGCGGTTGCGCTTGGCCACGCTCTTCACGATGGCGCCGACGGTGGTGTCGTGCCACGACTGGTCGCGCAATGAGCGCAGGCTGTCGAGCAGGTTGGCCGCGCGGGCGCGAATCACGTTCGCTTACGATTCCTTCCGTACTCTCACCAACCCGTCCATCTCGGACTAAATGCTTGTTCGGAATGGCCTCAAACCTGCTTCTCTCTGTCTTGCTAGTTTTCGTCGCGCTCAGGATCGCTGATGGGGGCTGGGAAGCGATCTGGAAATAGAAGCAGAAGATGAAGAAGGCGTAGTAAAAATTGCTGCTTGTCGTATGTACCAGCGCTGTGTACTTCGCGGCAAGGCTGCTGAGAATTCTCAATGGAGAGCGCCTTTTGGGCCGAAATTCGATCCCTGCCGGGCAGGCCATTTCAGTGACTCAGGCTGCAGCCAGCAAGTAAATGCCCCCGATCACCCAACCTGCCTCTCATGCAGGTTGCACCACATCCAATCCTCCCCGGGCTCCATCGACTGGATCACCGGATGTTGCTGCGCATGCGAATGCTTCGTCGCGTGCCGGTTCTTCGACGAATCGCAGCAACCCACGTGGCCGCAGTGAACGCACAGGCGCAAGTGAACCCAGGTATCGCCGGTCTTCAAGCAGTCTTCGCAGCCGCGCAGAGTGTGCGGCTGCGCGATGTCGGCGGGAACGTGGTCGCAGGGTTTAATGGGCACGAGGCAACTCCTTTGTAATTCGAGACTGATCAGGCCGTAGTCGATGACTGCGACAGGTGTTGATGAATCAGCGCCACCGCAGCAGCACCTTCGCCGATGGCGCCGCCGACGCGCTTGACGGAGCCCGAGCGCACATCGCCCACGGCGAACACGCCGGGCACGCTGGACTCGAGCGCGGTCGCCGGCCGAGCTGGAAAGCCGCTGCTCGCCGCCACGCCGGTCAGCACGAAGCCATGCTTGTCGACCGACACGCCGCATCCTTCGAGCCACGAAGTCTCGGGCTCCGCGCCCACGAAGAGGAAGATGTTGCGGGCAGGGCAGTCGTGCTCGTCGCCCGACGTGTGGCAGCGCCACGTCGCACCCGTGAGGCCTTCGTCCGGTCCGCCGTGCAGGCGCACCAGTTCCGTGTGCGGCTGCAGCGAGATGTTGGGAGTGGCTTCGATGCGGTCGATGAGGTAGCGCGACATGCTGGCCGCGAGCGACGGCCCGCGCACCAGCACGTTGACCTTGGCCGCATGGCGTGACAGGAACACCGCGGCCTGTCCGGCGGAGTTGCCGCCGCCGACCAGCGCCACTTCCTGCCGCGCGCAAATCTTCGCTTCGATGGCCGAAGCCCAGTACCAGATGCCGCGCCCCTCGAATTCGGCGAGGCGCGGCACCGCGGGTCGCCGGTAGCGCGCGCCGCTGGCAATCACCACGGTGCGCGCATTGATGGTGCGGCCGTCGGCGAGCGAAACGCGCAGGCTTTCTTGCGGGTTGTCGCGCGAGCAGTCCAGCGATGTCACCTTGGCGGGAATCAGCATCTCGACGCCGAACTTCTGTGCCTGCACGAAGGCACGGCCCGCGAGCGCTTGGCCCGAGATGCCGGTCGGAAAGCCCAGGTAATTCTCGATGCGTGCGCTGGCACCGGCCTGTCCGCCGAAAGCGCGGCAATCGAGCACGATCACGCGCAGGCCTTCGGAGGCCGCATACACCGCGGTGGCCAGGCCCGCCGGTCCGGCGCCCACCACGGCCACGTCATACAGCTCGTCGCGCTCGGCGGTGTCGACCATGCCCAGGCAGCGCGCGAGCGCATCGTCGGTGGGGTTCACCAGCACGGAGCCGTCCGGACACACCGCCAGCAGCTTGCCGGCACCGTACTGCGCGATGAGCGCGGCGGCGTCGGGGTCGTCGTCGGCGTCGACCAGGTGATAGGGGTAGCCGTTGCGGCGAAGAAAGTTCTCCAGCCGGGCCATGTCGGGCGACTGCGGCGGGCCGATCAGCACCGGTCCGCTGGCGCCGGATTCGATCAGCGCCACGCGTCGCAGGATGAGCGCGCGCGTAATGCGTTCGCCCAGGTCGGCTTCGGCGACCAACAGCGCGCGCAGTTGCGCCGGCGGCACGAGCAGCACTTCGACATCTTCATCGGCATGTCCGTCGACCAGGGCAGGGCGGCCGCTCAGCTGGCCGACCTCGGCCAGGAACTCTCCCGGGCCCTGCCGCACGATGGGCACGACGTGGCCGAGCCCATCGCGTTGCGTGACCGCCACGACGCCCTTGAGCAGAACGTACATCCCGGGGCCGGTTTCTCCGGCGGTGAAGAGCCGGGCACCGTGCGCGAACTGTTGCACGGTGCCGAAACGCGCAATACGCGCAATCTCCGTGTCACTCAGCACGGGAAAGGTCTGCTGGAGGCGGCCGTTGTCGGTGCCGCGTACGTCGGTGGCCATGCGTGAAAGCTCCTTTTCGCGAGTCTCCCGCATTAGACGACGAAGTGCACGGAAGGGCCTGCGTCGCCGTCATGTGTCTGAAATGTTCCTGACATGCCGGCTTCATGGCAGGTGCGGAGACTCCCTCGGCAGAAAGGGTTCCCCATGAAAGAACTGCCCAACCCGACATTTCCGCTTTCGCAGATCGGGCTGCGCGCGGCCTTGTGGCCCGCTCCTGTTGCCGGTGGTTCGACCACCACCATCACTTCCCGCTCCTCGGTGCCCCAGGCGCCCGCAGTCATTCTTCCTCCGGTTCCCGAAGCCCGCCAGGGCATCACCGTGGGCTGGGCTCGCCACCTCGACGACGTGCGTGCCGCGCAACGCCTGCGTTACGACGTGTTCGTCGGCGAGATGGGCGCCCGCGTGTCGTCGCCGCTGGCCGGCCACGACATCGACCTGTTCGACGATTTCTGCGAACACCTGCTGGTCCGCGATGAACTGACGCAGCAAGTCATCGGCACCTATCGCGTGCTGACGCCGGCGCAGGCCCGACGCGTGGGCAGCACCTACAGCGATACTGAATTCGACCTCACCCGCCTGCGCGATCTGCGCGAGCGCATGGTCGAGCTTGGCCGCAGCTGCGTGCACCCCGAGCACCGCCAGGGCGGCGTGATCCTCGCGCTGTGGGGGGCATTGGCCGGCTTCATGCACCGCAACAAGCTCGACACCATGATCGGCTGCGCGAGCATTCCCATGTCGCACAACGGCGTGACCAACGGCGACGCCGCCGCCAGCATCTGGCGCCAGGTGTCGGCCAGCCACATGGCGCCGATCCAATACCAGGTGCAGCCGCGCCTGCCGCTGCCGGTCGAGCGGCTGGACAGCACGCTCGACGTGGAGCCGCCGGCGCTCATCAAGGGCTACCTGCGCCTGGGTGCCAAGGTGCTCGGTGCGCCGGCCTGGGACCCTGACTTCAACGCCGCTGACCTGCCGATGCTGATGCGCATCGACGATCTGCCGGCACGTTACCGCAAACACTTCCTGGGCGCATGAAGCCGGCGGTCGCCCGGCCCGAACCGGGGCCGCTAGCTTCTTCCAACACGCCTGCCAGGTCTGGAGCAGGTGCGCTGGAGGCGTCACGGGACTGTCATGCAAATGACACAAGCGCGGATGACACTGTCATATTTCCGCCTACACGTTCTCCTGTGCCGCTTGCTCCAGAATCAGTGCCTATGCAATCCGACCCCGCAGATCCGTCGCTCGACGTCGCTGCGCCCACGTTCACGCTGCTGGACCGCGATCACAGCATCCTGTCATTCAACGAGCGCGTGCTCGACTGGGCGCATCGGACCGAAGTGCCGCTCATCGAACGGCTGCGCTATCTTTGTATTGTTTCGTCGAATCTCGACGAGTTCTTCGAAGTCCGTGCCGCGCCGCACCTGATCGCGGGCAGCGCCGGCGACCACAAGGGCACCTACACCGTCGAATCGTTCGAGCGGCTTGCCGAGGCGGCCCACACGCTCGTGGCGCGGCAATACGCGCTGTACAACGACGAGCTGATGCCGACTTTCGCCACGCACGGCATCCACATCATTTCGCACGGTGAACGCAATCCGGCGCAGCGCAAGTGGGTCAGCGAGTATTTCGAGCGCGAAGTCCGCCCGCTGCTGATTCCCGTCGGGCTGGACCCCGCGCATCCTTTCCCGCAGGTGGCGAACAAGTCGCTCAACTTCATCGTGAGGCTGGGCGGCAAAGACGCCTTCGGGCGCGAAAACCCCATCCAGATCGTGAAGGTGCCCCGTGTGCTGCCGCGCCTGATCAAGATGCCTGCCAAGGTGTCGGATGGCAAGACGCTGTTCGTGGCGCTGTCGAGCGTCGTGCGGGCGCACCTGTCGAGCATGTTCCCCGGCCGCGAGGTGGGCGACTTTTCGCAATTCCGCGTCACGCGGCATTCCGACCTTGCGGTGGACGAGGAAGACGTCAAGAACCTGCGCACCGCCTTGCGCCAGGGATTGCAGCACCGGCACTACGGCCAGGCTGTGCGGCTGGAGGTGTCGGCGAGCTGTGCGGAGTCGCTGGCCAGCTTCCTGCTGGCGCAGTTCAATCTGCCGCCGCAGGCCCTCTACCGCGTGCACGGGCCGGTGAACCTGGCCCGGTTCACGCAACTCGCGGATCTGCTCGACGAACCCAAGCTGCGCTTTCCGCCGTATCCGGCGTCCTATCCGGTCACGCTGTCGCCGTCGCAGTCGTTCTTCGAGCGGCTGCAGCGCAGCGACGTACTCATTCACCAGCCTTTCGAGAGCTTCGACGGCGTGCTCGCGTTCCTGCGCGAGGCGGTGCTCGATCCGCAGGTTCTGGCGATCAAGCAGACCATCTACCGCACCGGCGCCGACTCGGTGCTGATGGACCTCCTGCGTGAAGCGGTGCGCCGCGGCAAGGAAGTCACGGTGGTGGTGGAGCTGAAGGCACGCTTCGACGAAGAGGCGAACATCAACTGGGCTGAAATGCTTGAGTCGATCGGCGCGCAGGTGGTTTACGGCGTGGTCGGCCTGAAGACCCACGCCAAGATGCTGCTGGTGACTCGCCGCGAGGGCAAGCAGATGCGCCGCTATGGCCATCTTTCCACCGGCAACTACAACCCGCGCACCGCCAAGCTCTATACCGACATCAGCCACCTCACGGCCGACCCGCTGCTGACGGCCGACATGGAGACCGTGTTCGTGCACCTCGCGAGCCAGAGCCGGTTGCCCAAGCTCAACCGCATGTGGCTGGCGCCGTTCGACCTGCACAAGAATCTCGTCACCCAGATCGACGCGCTTGGCGTGGCGGCCGCGGCTGGACATGCGACGCGCATCGTCGCCAAGATGAATGCGCTGACCGACGAGGAGATCATCGCCGCGCTGATTCGCGCGGGGCAGAAGGGCGTGAAGATCGACCTGATCGTGCGCGGCGCCTGCACACTGCCGGCGCAGGTGCCCGGGGTGACTGACAACATCCGGGTGCGCTCGGTGATCGGGCGCTTCCTCGAGCATTCGCGGGTCTTCTACTTCCGCAACGGCGAAGACGAGTCGCTGTACCTGTCGAGCGCCGACTGGATGAACCGCAACATGATGCGGCGCATCGAGCTCGCCTGGCCCGTGACCGACCCGGGGCTGCGCCAGCGACTGATCGACGAATGCCTGGTGGCCTATCTGCACGATGGACGCGACGCCTGGGATCTGGGCGGCGATGGCATCTATACCCGCGTCGACCACGACACGCATGCGGGCGAGGCGGGTGCTTCCCGAGCGATCGAGGCGCATGGCGCACAAGCTGCGCTGATGAATCGCTATGCATCCCGAGCGCACATCCGGGATGCATCCGGCAACTGAAGACCGAAAGACGATGACCATGGACTTGATCTTCTGGCGCCACGCCGAAGCCGAGGACTGGACCGAGGGTTGCGACGACATGCAACGCTCCCTCACTGCGCGCGGCGAGAAGCAGGCCAAGCGCATGGCGACCTGGCTCGACCGTCAGTTGCCGGACGGCACGCGGATCATCTGCAGCCCCGCACGGCGCTGCGAGCAGACGGCTCTTGCGCTGGGCCGAAAGTACAAGCTCCGCGCCGAGCTGGCACCCGACACCACGACCGAGGCGTTGCTCGGCGCGGCTGGCTGGCCCAACGGCAAGTCGGTGGTGCTGATGATCGGCCACCAGCCGTCCGTGGGGCAGGCGATTTCGCTGCTGCTGGGCCTCAAGCAGGACAGCTGCCCGGTGCGCAAGGGTTCGCTCTGGTGGATCCGCACGCGCGAGCGTGACGGCGACGTGCAGACCGTCGTGGTGACGGTGCAGTCGCCGGAACTGCTCTGAACGTGGCGTTGGCGCGGCTCAGCAGCCGCTGAGTTCGACGCGCCAGTTGCTGGTCTTCTGCCAGGCCAGCACTTCTTCGCGCAACAGGTGAGCCGACTGCGGATAGGCCTCGGCCCAGTCTGGCGCGCAGGCGATCGTAAAGGCGCGGGCACCCAGCGCCGCCAGGTGCAGTGCCTGGGGATCGGGATCGCGCCGCGCATGGCACAGGATGACCGCGAGCCGCAGCGACAGCAGCTGCATCACGAAGGTCTCGTCGTCCAGTGCCGCCTCTAGCTTGCGCAGTTTGCCGCGTTGACCCAGCACCAACTGGCCCAGCGCGTGCATTTCGTTCACTGCAAAGCCGGGCGCGTCGGCGTTGTCGAGGATGTAGGCGCCGTGCTTGTGGTAATCGCTGTGCGAGATCTGGGTGCCGATCTCGTGCAATTGCGCCGCCCAGCCCAGCTTGCGCAGCGCACGGCCGGCACGGTTCGAGCTGTTTCCTCCGCGGGCCGCCGGGGCGAGTTGCAGGAAGAGGCTGGCTGCCGTGTCGCCCACGCGCTTGGCCTGTGCCGCATCGACGGTGAAGCGGTTGGCCAGCCGTGCGACCGTGGCGGTGCGCATGTCGGCCACGCTTTCGTCGCGTTCAAGCAATTCGTAGAGCACGCCGTGGCGCAGTGCGCCCTGGGCGACCTTCATTTCCTGAATGTCGAGCAGGTCGAACACCGCACGCAGGACGCTGACGCCACCGCCGATGACGGCCTTGCGGTCTTCGCGCATGCCGTCCATGCGCAGCTTGTCGGCGCTGCCGGCCTTCAGCAGGCGGTCGAGCAGCCAGTCGAGGCCTTCGCGCGTGACGAGCCCGGGTTCGCCTCCCGCCGCGGCCAGCACGTCGCCGACCGCGCCGATGGTGCCGGAGGCGCCATACGCCACGTCCCATTGGTCGCGGGTGTAGGTGGCGAGCGCGTCGTCCAGCACGGCCTTTGCCGCCACCTCGGCCGCGCGGAAGGCCGTGGGGGTGAACAGGCCTTCGCCGAAATGCTTCATCGACCATGCCACGCTGCCGACGCGATACGACTCCATGCGGTCGGCCGCCAGCGCGTGGCCGATGATCATTTCGGTGGAGCGCCCGCCGATGTCGACGACCAGGCGGCGCTCGCTGTCTGACGCATCGGTGTGCGGCAGCATGTGCGCCACGCCCTGATAGATCAGGCGGGCTTCTTCGCGTCCGGGGATCACGTCGATGCCGAAACCCAGAATGGTGCGCGCACGCAGCAAGAACTCTTCGCGGTTGCGTGCCTCGCGCAATGTCTGGGTGGCGACGGCACGGACCTGCGAGCGCTTGAAGCCCGCGAGGCGCTCGCCGAAGCGGGCAAGCGCATCCCAGCCGCGCTGCATGGCCTCGGTGGTGAGGTTGCGCGCGCTGTCGAGGCCGTTGCCCTGGCGCACCGTCTCCTTGAGATATTCGGTGCGATGAATCTGACCATGGTCGACCTGTCCGATTTCCAGCCTGAAGCTGTTCGAACCCAGATCGACCGCTGCGAGGCGGGTGCCGTTTTGCATTTTGTAGTGGAGAGGGCGGTTCTCTGAATCGTAGCGCCGTGACAGAACGCGCCGCCCTCGAGTCTCATCACGGCAGGGGGTTGGAGGCTAGGCGCAGTGCATGACGGTTATGTGACAGCGTCACACAAGTCACTGCGGGATTGCAGGCATTTTCCCTCGACAGAGGGGTGTCATATTGATGTCACAGAAGCTTTTTAGAGTCCGTCCCAAGCCCGAAAGGGACTACTTCTTACTTCTAAAGGAAGCTTCATGAAAACGACGTTCAAATTTGCAACCGCCGGCCTCCTGGCCGCGATGTTCACCATTCCCGCCTTCGCACAAGACGTTACCGGCGCTGGCGCCAGCTTCCCGGCACCGCTGTACGCCAAGTGGGCTTCCGATTTCAACAAGGCCACCGGCGTCAAGATCAACTACCAGTCGGTCGGCTCGGGTGCCGGCATCAAGCAGATCGAAGCCAAGACCGTCGATTTCGGCGCTTCGGACGCTCCCCTGAAGGACGACGAGCTGCAAGCCAAGGGCCTGATGCAGTTCCCCACCGTCATCGGCGGCGTGATCCCCGTGGTCAACATCCAGGGCATCAAGCCCGGTGAACTGAAGCTCAATGGCCAGGTCCTGGGCGACATCTACCTCGGCAAGATCACCAAGTGGAACGACCCCGCCATCAAGGCCCTGAACGGTTCGCTGGCTCTGCCCGACGCCGCCATCGCCCCGGTTCGCCGCGCAGACGGTTCGGGCACCAGCTTCCTGTTCACCAACTACCTGAGCAAGGTCAACGCCGAGTGGAAGACCAAGGTCGGCGAAGGCACTGCCGTGAACTGGCCCACCGGCGCGGGCGGCAAGGGTAACGAAGGCGTTGCCGCTTTCGTGAACCGCCTGCCCAATTCGATCGGCTACGTCGAGTACGCCTACGTCAAGCAGAACAAGATGACGTACGCACAAATGCAGAACGCCGCCGGCAACTTCGTGTCGCCCGACGACTCCGCCTTCAAGGCCGCCGCTGCCGGCGCCGACTGGAACAAGAGCTTCTACCAGGTGCTGACCAACCAGGCCGACAAGGGCGCTTGGCCGATCACCGGCGCGACCTTCATCCTGATGCACAAGGTGCAGGACAAGCCCGCCAACGCGACCACCGTGCTGAAGTTCTTCGACTGGGCCTACAAGAGCGGCGACAAGACGGCCGACGACCTCGACTACGTGCCGATGCCCGACGCCGTGAAGGCATCCATCGCCAAGGCATGGGGTGATGTGAAGGATGCGTCGGGCAAGGCCGTCGCTTACAAGTAATACAACCCATCAGTCCAGAACGGCGCGCCCATGAGCAATTCTTCGCTCGAGGACGCGCCGCTTTCGTCTTTGCCGGAGCGACCCGTGTCATCCACTTTCCCCGCCGCAGGCGCCTCACTCGACCTCGCGGCCGAGCGCGGCCGCGTTACCGCCCCTCCGCCCCCCGTCAAGGCTCCGCGCTCCGGCCCGATGGCCGATCGCTTGTTCGGCTGGGCTGCCAAGGGCGCCGCGCTGCTGACGCTCGCGATGCTCATCGGCATCCTGCTGTCGCTGATCGTCGGCGCATGGCCCGCCATTTCCAAGTACGGCCTCGGCTTCCTCACGAGCAGCGTGTGGGACCCGGTAAAGGACGAGTACGGCGGCCTGGTCATGATCTACGGCACGCTGGCCACCTCGATCATCGCGCTGGTGATCGCCGTGCCCGTGAGCTTCGGCATCGCGCTGTTCCTTACCGAACTTTCGCCCAACTGGCTCAAGCGCCCGTTGGGTACGGCCATCGAATTGCTGGCGGCGGTGCCTTCCATCGTCTACGGCATGTGGGGCCTCCTGGTGTTCGGCCCGATCCTGTCGACCTGGGTGCAGCAGCCGCTGCAGAAGCTGCTCACCGGCGTGCCGTACCTCGGCGCCCTGGTGTCCGGCCCGCCCGTGGGCATCGGCATCCTTTCGGCCGGCATCATCCTCGCGATCATGATCATTCCGTTCATCGCCTCGGTGATGCGCGACGTGTTCGAGGTGACGCCCCCGCTGCTCAAGGAATCGGCCTACGGCCTGGGCTCCACCACCTGGGAAGTCGTGTCCAAGGTCGTGCTGCCCTACACCAAGGCCGGCGTCATCGGCGGCATCATGCTCGGCCTCGGCCGCGCGCTGGGTGAAACGATGGCGGTCACGTTCGTGATCGGCAACATGAACCAGCTCAACTCCCTTTCCGTGTTCGAGGCTGCCAACAGCATCACCTCGGCACTCGCCAACGAATTCGCCGAAGCCGGCGCCGGCCTGCACCAGGCCGCGCTGATGTACCTCGGCCTCGTGCTGTTCTTCATCACCTTCGTCGTGCTGTCGCTGTCGAAGATGCTGCTTGCCAAGATGAAGAAGAGCGAAGGAACCAAGTCGTGAGCACCGCGCAAAACCTCCTGAGCGCCAAGGCGCTCGCCGAAACGCGCCAGGCCAAGTTCGCCTCGCGCAACCGCGTCAACAAGATCGCGCTAACGCTGTCGCTCGCAGCAATGGCTTTCGGCGTGTTCTGGCTGGTCTGGATCCTGTGGGAAACGCTGCGCCAGGGCGTCGGTGGCCTGGCCATCGCCACCTTCACCGAAATGACCCCGCCGCCGAACGAAGCGGGCGGCATCGCGAATGCGATCTTCGGTTCGTTCGTGATGGTGATGCTCGCCACCTTCGTGGGCACGCCCATCGGCATCATGGCCGGCATCTACCTGGCCGAGTACAACCCCAAGGGCTGGCTGGCCTCGGTCACGCGCTTCGTCAACGACATCCTGCTGTCGGCGCCGTCGATCGTGATCGGCCTGTTCGTCTATGCCGTGGTGGTGGCCTACTTCAAGACCTTCTCGGGTCTGGCTGGCGCCCTTGCGCTGGCGCTGATCGTGATTCCGGTGGTGATCCGCACCACCGAGAACATGCTGCAGCTGGTGCCGCCGGGCCTGCGCGAAGCAGCCTACGCTCTGGGCACGCCCAAGTGGAAGGTCATTCTCAGCATCACGCTGCGCGCCGCCCGTGCCGGTGTGGTCACCGGTGTGCTGCTGGCTGTGGCCCGCATCGCCGGCGAAACCGCACCGCTGCTCTTCACCGCGCTGAACAACCAGTTCTGGACCGCCGACGTGAGCCAGCCGATGGCCAGCCTGCCGGTCACGATCTTCAAGTTCGCAATGAGCCCGTACGAGAACTGGCAACAGCTGGCCTGGGCCGGCGTGTTCCTGATCACCGTCGCCGTGCTCGCCCTCAATATCCTGGCGCGGGTCCTGACGCGCAACAAACACTAAATCAAGAAGACGCCAACATGCCAAATACCGTCGCACAACCGTCGCGCTCGAAGATCTCGGTCAAGGACCTGAACTTCTACTACGGCAAGTTCCACGCGCTCAAGGGCATCAACCTCGAGATCCCCGAGAACAAGGTCACGGCCTTCATCGGTCCGTCGGGCTGCGGCAAGTCGACCTTGCTGCGCACCTTCAACCGCATGTTCGAGCTCTATCCCGAACAGCGCGCCGAAGGCACCATTGCCCTGGACGGCGAGAACCTGCTCACCTCCAAGCAGGACGTGGCGCTGATCCGCGCCAAGGTCGGCATGGTGTTCCAGAAGCCCACGCCGTTCCCGATGTCGATCTACGACAACATCGCCTTCGGCGTGAAGCTGTTCGAGAACCTCTCGGCCAGCGAAATGGACGACCGCGTGGAATGGGCCCTGAAGAAGGCCGCCCTGTGGACCGAAGTGCGCGACAAGCTGCAGCAAAGCGGCTCGGGCCTCTCCGGCGGCCAGCAGCAGCGCCTGTGCATTGCACGCGGCATTGCCATCAAGCCCGAAGTGCTGCTGCTCGACGAACCCTGCTCGGCGCTCGACCCGATCTCCACCGCGAAGATCGAGGAACTGATCGCCGAGCTGAAAAACGAGTACACGGTGGTCATCGTGACGCATAACATGCAGCAGGCCGCCCGCTGCAGCGACTACACCGCGTACATGTACCTCGGCGACCTGATCGAATTCGGCGCCACCGAACAGATGTTCTTCAAGCCGCAGCGCAAGGAGACCGAGGACTACATCACCGGCCGCTTCGGTTGAAGTCAAAGGAGACAACATGACCGAGAAACACCTTTCCAGCCAGTTCGACAGCGAACTCAACGGCGTCTCGTCGCGCGTGATGGAGCTCGGCGGCATGGTCGAGTCGCAGATCCACCAGGCTGTGTACGCGCTGCTGCAGTTCGACTCCGACGCCGCCGACCGCGTGATGGAGACCGAGCATCGCGTCAACGCGATGGAGATCGACATCGACCGCGAACTTTCGTCGATCATCGCGCGCCGCCAGCCCACGGCCCGCGACCTGCGCCTGCTGATCGCCATCAGCAAGACCACCGCCAACCTCGAGCGCGTGGGCGACGAGGCCAACAAGATCGCGCGCATGGTCAAGTCGATCATCGAGAGCGGTTCGGCCCGCCAGCTGCCGACGACCGAACTGCGCATCGCTGCAGACCTTGCTTCCGGCCTGCTGCGCACCGCGCTGGATGCTTTCGCGCGCCTGGACACGGCCGCCGCGCTGTCGATCCTGAAGGACGACGACTTGATCGATCGCGAGTTCGACGGTTTCGTGCGCAAGCTGGTCACCTACATGATGGAAGACCCGCGCACGATTTCCGCCAGCCTCGACCTGCTGTTCCTGGCCAAGGCCATCGAGCGTATCGGCGACCATGCCAAGAACATCGCCGAGTTCATCATCTACATCGTCAAGGGTGCCGATGTGCGGCACACTTCGATGCAGGAAATCGAGTCCGCGCTGCAGTAACGACCGCGGCAAGACTCCAAGAAAGCAATGAAGAAACCCCGAGTCCTGATCGTCGAAGACGAGTCCTCGATCGCCGAGCTGATCGCCGTCAACCTGCGCCACAACGGCTTCGAGCCGATCTGGTCGGAAGATGGCGCCGCGGCCCAGCGCGAGATTGACGCCTTCCTGCCGGATCTGATCCTGCTCGACTGGATGCTGCCCGGCCAGAGCGGCCTGCAGCTTGCGCGCCAGTGGCGCAAGGACCCGCGCACCAAGGCCATCCCGATCCTGATGCTGACGGCGCGCGGCGACGAGCCCGACAAGGTTGCCGGCCTCGACGCCGGTGCCGACGACTACATCACCAAGCCTTTCTCGACCCAGGAAATGCTGGCCCGCATCCGTGCGGTGCTGCGCCGCCGAGCGCCGGAAGTGGTGACGGAGCGTGTCGAGATCGGCGAACTGGCGCTCGACACCTCCACCCACCGCGTGACCTGGCAGGGCGGCGCACTGAAGGTCGGCCCGACCGAGTTCAAGCTGCTGGCGTACCTGATGCAGCACGCCGAGCGCGTGCACAGCCGGGCGCAGCTGCTCGACAAGGTGTGGGGCGACCACGTCTACATCGAGGAACGCACGGTCGACGTGCACGTCAAGCGCCTGCGCGAGTCGCTGGGAGCGGCTGCGCCCATGGTGGAAACCGTGCGCGGAGCGGGCTATCGCCTGACAGCGCAAGTCACGGTTTGAGCGCCGTGGCTTCCCTTGGCTGCGGGCGCGGATAATCGCCCGCCATGCCTTTTCGCATTGCTACATTTTTAATAGCGTCCCTTGCAATTGGAGGGGGCGCTGTCGCTGCTTTTGGCTGGAAATTCGGTTGGCTGGGTGCCTGGCTGGGCGCGGTGCTGTGGCTGGGGCTCGATGCCTGGCGTGCCGAGCGGCTGCTGCAGGTGCTGCGCAACGACGCAATGGGCCTGCCGGCGCGCGGACCCGGTGTATGGGGCGAGTTGGCGGAGCGTATCCGCAAGCTGCTGCGAGACCGCGAGCAGCAGACCCGGCAGGCCGAAGACAGGCTGCAGGAGTTCCTCGCGGCCATTCAGGCATCGCCGAATGGCGTGGTGCTGCTCGACGAGCAGGGCCGCATCGAATGGTGCAACCAGACGGCTGCCAGCCAGTTCGGCATCGACGCGGAGCGTGATCTGGCGCAGCACCTGGCCAACCTCGTGCGCGACCCGGCCTTCGTGGCCTATCTGGCTTCCTGGAACTACAGCCGGGACGTCATCATCGACGCCTTCGGCCCGGGCCATGCGCACCAGCGCAGCCACCTGGTGCGGCTGTCGGTGCAGGTTCACCCCTATGCGGGCAACCGCCGCATGCTGCTGACGCGCGACATCACGGCACTGGAGCAGGCCGAAGCCATGCGCCGCGATTTCGTGGCGAACGTGTCCCATGAGATCCGCACGCCGCTGACAGTGCTCGCGGGCTTCGTCGAAACGCTGCAGAACCTGCCGCTCGATGCGGACGAGCGCACGCGTTACCTGTCGCTGATGGGGCAGCAGTCGCACCGCATGGAAACGCTGGTGAACGACCTGCTGACGCTGTCGCGGCTGGAGGGCAGCGCGGCGCCTTCGGGCAACCAGTGGATCCGAATCCGGGCTTTGCTCGCGCACTGCGAGGACGAGGGCCGGGGTCTGTCGGGCCGATTGGCGCCGCTGGGCCACCGCCTTTCGTTCACCATCGACGCGGAATCCGAGGTGTCGGGCGCGCCGACCGAATTGCAGAGCGCAATGTCGAACCTGCTGAGCAATGCCATCCGCTACACGCCGGGCGGTGGCGAGGTGGCCGTGAGCTGGCGGGTACTGCCCGACGGGCGCGGCGAATACGCGGTGAAAGACACGGGACCCGGCATCGCGGCCGAGCACATCCCCCGGCTGACCGAGCGCTTCTACCGCATCGACCGCAGCCGGTCGCGCGAGACGGGCGGCACCGGGCTGGGCCTTGCGATCGTGAAGCACATTGCGCAGCGTCATGGGGCCGAGTTGCGCATCGAAAGCACCGTGGGCAAGGGCTCGCGATTCGCGCTGGTGTTCCCGGCGGCGCGTGTCAGGGAAGCGCGGCTGCTGGCCAAGCAGTAGCAGGCGGCCGGCCCGGCTTTCAGGCCGAGCGCTTGTTCATCGTCCAGCGCAGCAGGGTGATGAAGAACAGTGCCGTTACGGCCAGCGCACCCGCGCTCATGATCCAGAACGCCAGCGGCGATTGCATGGCTGCCCACGGACCCAGGCCGTGATACGCCAGCATGTAGCTGCCACCGAGCCCCAGGCCCCAGAGCATCGTGCAGTAGATGACCAGCGGCGCGAGCGTCACCCGGTAGCACCGCAGCAGGAACACGCACAGCGTCTGAACGGCGTCGGCCAGGTGGTATGCAGCTACGGCCACCATCAGCGCCGCGGCCAGCCCGACCACGGCGGGGTTGTCCGAGTACACGTTGGCCAACTGATGGCGCAGCGTGACCAGCGCAGTGGAGAAAAGCAGGGCGCACAACACGGTCTGCTCGAAACCCAGCCTGCATGCATGGCGCGCCCTGGCGACATCGCCCGCGCCCAGCCAGAAACTCACGCGCGCGCTGGTCGCGATCGAGAGCGACAGCGGCACCATGTATGCCACCGCCATCAGGTTCGCGGCGATCTGGTGCGCCGCGGCGGCAGCCGTGCCAAGGCGCGCGATGAACAGCGCCATCAGCGTGAACGAGGTCACTTCCACCAGCACGGCCAGCCCGCCGGGCACGCCCATCCGTGCGAACAGGCGAATCTGTTGCCAGTCGGGCTTCTCGAGGCGCTCCCACAGCCTGTAGCCGCGATAGAAAGGGCTGCTGCGCAACAGCCAGACCGCGCAGGCGAGCATGGCCCAGTTCACGCACAGCGTGGCCCAGCCGCAGCCCACCAGTCCCATCGCCGGCAGGCCCGCGCCGCCGAACGTGAACCAGATCGAGAGCGGCAGCTTCACCACCAGCGAGCCCAGCTGCAGCCAGGTCACGAGTTGCGGCTTGCCCAGGCTCTGGTTCAACGTGCTGAACAGGCGAAAGAGGAGGGCGGGAGCCAGGGCGAAGGCCAGCACGCGAAGGTACATCTCCACGTCGCCGCGCATTTCGGGCGGTACCTGCGTGAGGCGCAGCACGGCGGCAGGTGCGAGCAGCGCCGCCATGCCGACCACGATGGCAATGGCGGCGAGGTACAGCGATTGCCGGACCGAGCGGCCTACTTCGCTGCCGCGGCCGCCGCCGTGCAGTTCGGCCCACACAGGCAGCAGCGCCTGCAGCACGCCCATCAGCGACACATACACGCTGATGAAGATCGCCGCGCCCACCGACAGCGCGGCCAGCGCGCCCTCTGAGTAGCGGCCGGCGATGATGGTGTCGGTCACGCCGAAGGCCATCACGGCCAGCTGCCCGACCAGCACCGTGCCGGCATGCCGCGCGATCAGGCCCCTTTCGCCGCTTTGTGCGCTCACTGGGGCTTGATCTTCTGGTAGAGCAGCAGGTCGTCGGCCGGGCTGCTGGGGCGGCGAAGGGTGCCGCTGAAGCGCCATTGATCGAACGGGATGATCGTGTGCAGGCGCTCGATGGTCTCGGGGCTGACAAGCAGCCAGGGGCAATCGGTGCCCAGCAGCAGCGGCTGCAGGTTGAACTGGCCGTGGTAGCGCAGGGCGGCGATGTGCGGGCGGCTCAGTGCAAGCTCCGCAATGCAGCTCGGCTGGCCGACGCGCTCGGCCACCGCACGCACCTGCGGCACATAGCTGCGCGCGTAGTCGATGGGCGGCAGCCACAGCGTCATCAGCAGCATCCAGCACAGCGCCGTGCCGCCGGCCGGCAGCACCAGCGTCTTCCAGAGGGCGGCACGATGCCGCCCGGTGCGCCAGCGCACCAGCCAACACCAGGCAATGGTCGCGGCCGCCGCCAGCACCACGGCAATGGGCGAGAACTCGGGCACGAAGCCCGGCACCAGGCGGGTCACGCTGGCAGCGGGCTTGGGCGGCACGCCGGTCTGCATGGCGATCCAGTAGATCCAGCCGAGCAGCGCCAGGCCGCTGAAGAAAAGCACGTTGAACCAATCGACCAGTGCCGCGGCGCTGCGGCGGAAGGTCGGCAGGGCGAATGCAGCCAGCGTGGCGAAGGCGGGCAGCGCCAGCATGAGCGAACGGTCGGAGAAATCGGTGGTCCAGGTGGCGGCCAGCGGCACCAGCGCGAACCAGAACGGCAGCGCCACGTGGCGCGCATTGAGCTGGCGGCGCCAGCGCCAGAGCGTCCAGATGGCCAGCGGCCAGACCGGCCAGGTGAACCACAGCAGCAGCTTGGCCTGGCCACGGATGTCACCGAACAGCGAGCCGCCGATCAGCGTGATCTTCCATTGGGGCAGGCCCAGCGCGAACACCAGCACTGCGGCCACTGCGGTGACGCTTGCCATCGTCGCGAAGGCGCCCAGGGTGTATCCGGGACCGTCATCGCTCCCAGTGTCGAATTCGGTCCGGGCCTTTGCCGCGGTTCGACGTTCGTAGGCGATGTAGAGCGTGCTTCCGATCGCCAGCGCCAGGCCGACCGTGGGCGCGCCGCTCAGCGTGATGCCGAAAGTGCCCATGATCAGTGCGATCACCGGGCCGGCACGGCGGTAGGGCAGCGCGGCGACGCCGTAGAACAGGCACGAGGCGAAGAACAACTGCGCCAGCGCGGGCGTGGTCTCGTGACCGAGCTGCGCCAGGCCGAGACAGGCGATCAGCGCCAGCAGGCCGCCGTCGGCGATGGCGCGTGCGTAGTCGGTCGGGCGTGCTTCACCGCCGAAGGCGAAGGCCACGGGCTGGGCGCGCGATGTGCGGGCCAGGTAGTAGACGGCGTACCAGGTCGCCGTGAACGTACCCCATAGAAGGAACGCGAAGGCGATGCGCACCGCCAGGTCGGGATTCAGCCACGAGGGGGCGATCTTGATGGCCCAGGCGCCGATCCAGTAGGGAACCAGCGCGGGTGTTTCGGGGCGAATGCCCAGCAGCAATGGGTCGAACCAGCGCGAGATGCCTTCGGTATTGCGGGCCAGTTCGGCCATGTAGCCGAAGGCGGTGATGTCCGCGCTTTTCCATGGACCCCGGCCGACCAGGCCTGGCAGCAGGTAGGCCGCGCACAGCAGCAGCAGCGCGATGCGCGGCAGTCGGCGCACGGCGCTCTGGGCAACGATCGCGGGGGTGGGCTGGTTCAAGAGTGGCGGGAGGCAGGTTTCGGAAACAAAAAGGGCAGCGCGGTAAACCGGGCTGCCCTCGACGCCAAAGCGCGTGCTTTACTTCGAAGCGGCGCCGGTGGTCTTGCCGAAGCGGTTGCGGAACTTCTCGACGCGACCGCCCATGTTGTCGACCGACTTCTGGGTGCCGGTGTAGAAGGGGTGCGATTCGCTCGTGGTGTCCAGCTTGAACAGGGGGAGCTCGCGGCCGTCGTCGGTCTTGCCCATTTCCTTGGTGTTCGCGCACGAACGGGTCACGAACTTGAAGCCGTTCGACATGTCGACGAACAGGACTTCGCGGTAATTCGGGTGAATGCCTTCTTTTGCCATGGTGTTTCCTTTTGCGCTGTTGGAATCAATGCGCGGTCGATGCGAGAGCCACCAGTGCACCATTCATTTGGCACGCTGCCCCAGGGCAGGCCTGGGAAGCCGGGCGACGCTGCCCGGCCGCACTTTTCGCGGAGCCCACGATTATCGCATACTGCCGCTTTTGCGAGCAAACCAGCCTCCCATGACTGTTACAACCTTGCGCGCCGGCCTGGTCGGCTATGGCTTTGCCGGCCAGACTTTCCATGCGCCCGTGCTTTCCGCGGTGCCAGGGCTCCAACTGGCCGCGGTGGCGAGTTCGCAGCCCGAGAAGGTCCGCAAGGACTGGCCCGGCGTGCCGGTGGTCTCCGATGTGGCGGCGCTGGCGGCCCGATCGGACATCGATCTTGTCGTGGTCGCGACACCCAATGCGCAACATTTTCCGGTCGCCAAGGCAGCGCTGGAGGCTGGCAAGCACGTGGTGGTCGACAAGCCTTTCACCCTCGACGTGGCCGAGGCCAGGGCGCTGGCGGCGTTGGCTCAGCGCAACAAGCGCGTGCTGGCGGTCTACCAGAACCGACGCTTCGACGCCGATTTCCTGACGCTCAAGGACGTCCTGGCAAGCGGCGAACTGGGCCGCCCCGTGTACCTGGAGTCGCATTTCGACCGGTTCCGGCCCGAGGTGAAGGTGCGGTGGCGAGAGCAGGCTGTGCCGGGATCCGGCCTTTGGGTGGACCTGGGCGCGCACCTGGTCGACCAGTCGGTGCAGCTGTTCGGGCTGCCCGACACGATCCAGCTCGACACGGCCGTCCTGCGTGACGGTGCTGTGGTCGAAGACTACTTCCACGCCGTGCTGCGCTACGAAAGCGGACCGCATGCGCCGCTTCGCGTGCTGCTGCATTCGACAACCCTGGCGGCCGATGCGGCGCCGCGCTACATCGTGCATGGCACGCGCGGCAGCTACGTCAAGCATGGCGTGGATACGCAGGAAGATGCGTTGCGCGCGGGGCAAAGGCCGCCGGCCGAAGGGTGGGGTGCCGATCCGCTCGACGGCGAACTCACCCTGGTCGGCAGCGACGGCACGGCCAGCAAACGCAGCGTGCCCACGCGTGCGGGCAACTACGTCGACTACTACGCCGCGGTGCGCGACGCCATCCTGGGCAAGGGGCCGAATCCCGTGCCGCCCGAGCAGGCCGTGGCGCTGATGGAACTGCTCGACCTCGGCCGCCAGAGTGCTCTCGAAGGCCGCGCGCTCCCTGTGGGGCGCCCATGAAAAAAGCGCGTTGGCCCGAATGGGTCAACGCGCTTTTGCGGACAGAGCGAAAAGGTGCTCAGCCGCCGCGACGCATCATGTCGAAGAACTCGACATTGGTCTTCGTCGCCTTCATGTTCTTGAGCATCAGTTCCATCGACTCGATCTCGTCCATGTTGTACATGAGCTGGCGCAGGATGCGGGTCTTCTGGAGGATCTCGGGTGCCAGCAGCAGTTCTTCGCGGCGGGTGCCGCTGCGGTTGAGCTGGATCGAGGGGAACACGCGCTTTTCGTACAGGCGGCGGTCGAGGTGGATTTCGGAGTTGCCGGTGCCCTTGAACTCTTCGAAGATCACTTCGTCCATGCGGCTGCCGGTGTCGATCAGCGCGGTGCCGATGATGGTCAGCGAACCGCCTTCTTCCACGTTGCGCGCGGCGCCCAGGAAGCGCTTGGGGCGCTGCAGGGCGTTGGAGTCGACGCCGCCGGTCAGCACCTTGCCCGACGAGGGCACGACGTTGTTGTAGGCGCGGGCCAGGCGGGTGATCGAGTCGAGCAGGATCACCACGTCCTTCTTGAGTTCGACCAGGCGCTTGGCGCGCTCGATCACCATTTCGGCGACGTGCACGTGGCGCGCGGCGGGTTCGTCGAAGGTCGAGGCAATGACCTCGCCCTTCACGGTGCGCTGCATTTCGGTCACTTCTTCAGGGCGCTCGTCGACGAGCAGCACCATCATGTGGACGTCGGGGTAGTTCGCGCTGATCGCGTGGGCGATGTGCTGCATCATCACCGTCTTGCCGCTCTTGGGCGGTGCCACGAGCAGGGCGCGCTGGCCTTTGCCGATGGGAGCGATGATGTCGATGATGCGGCCGGTGATGTTCTCTTCGCCCTTGATGCCGTCGCGCTCGAGCTTCATCTGTTCCTTGGGGAACAGCGGCGTCAGGTTTTCGAACATCACCTTGTGCTTGTTCTGCTCGGGCGGACCGTCGTTGACCTTGTCGAGCTTGGTCAGCGCGAAATAGCGCTCGCCGTCCTTGGGCGTGCGCACTTCGCCTTCGATCATGTCGCCGGTGTGCAGGTTGAAGCGGCGCACCTGGCTCGGCGAGATGTAGATGTCGTCCGTGCTGGCCGTGAAGCTGGTGTCGGGGCTGCGCAGGAAGCCGAAGCCGTCCGGCAGGATTTCGAGCACGCCGTCGGCGAAGACCTGCTCGCCGGCCTTGGCGCGCTTCTTGATGATCGCGAACATCAGCTCCTGCTTGCGCATGCGGCCGACGTTTTCGATCTCAAGCGCTTCGGCTTGCTTGAGGACTTCAGACACGTGGAGTGCCTTGAGTTCGTTTAAGTGCATGGAATGACCCCTCGCGGGGTAATCGAACGGAAAACGGGGGGAGGTTGGGTGTGAAGCGAGAGTTGCTTCACCAACCGGGGAACTCGAACCGGTTGCCTAGGTAAGGGCCGGTGATCTGTTGGAGATTATGACAGGAAAAACGCGCCGGCCAACGCATTGCGCGCTGGCCGGGTGAAATGTCGCTCAGGCGAGTTGCTGGTCAATGAAGGCCGTGAGTTGCGCCTTGCTCATGGCGCCGACCTTGGTGGCGGCCAGCTGGCCGTCCTTGAACAGCATCAGCGTGGGAATGCCGCGGATGCCGAACTTGGCGGGGATGTCGCGGTTCTCGTCCACGTTCAGCTTGGCGATCTGCAGCTTGCCTTCGTAGGTGG
>PJUB01000289.1_pt1 | contig 26214 bp, 24 predicted proteins | sample 1512141 | NCBI WGS metagenome assembly PJUB01 (sample SAMN08177677, study PRJNA422409) | Soil metagenome, whole genome shotgun sequencing project. | isolation source: Soil enriched on filter paper: alkali lignin treatment | place: USA: Madison | collected 2015-01-15 | reverse complement strand
TAGACGCGCTTTTCGCCGCTGCCGCTGGTGACGAACTTGTTGCGGAACAGGAACAGGCGCGGGCCCTTGACCGTATTGATCAGGCGCTCGACCTCGTAGGACTGGCCACGCTTGTAGAACTCGGCGATGTTGCGGCGCGAGGCCGCGGCCTCTTCGCGCGTCATGAACATGTCGAACACGCTGCGCCCGACGATGTCCTGTTCGCGCTTGCCGGTGTATTCCTCGCTGACCTTGTTGAAACGCTGCACGCGGCCGTGCTGGTCGACGATGACGATGACCGAGTTGGCTTCGGACACCACGGTTTCGGCGAACGACAGGCCTTCGACCAGGTCGCGTGCGACCGAATCGGTGTCGGTGTGGGCCGACGCGGTGCCGGCCCATTCGTTGGGATTGATCTTGCGGCCGACCAGGTGCAGGCGCACCGGCTCGCCATAGAGCGAGATGTCGATGCGCAGGCTGGCGGTGATGCCGGTCAGGTCGCGAATGGCCTGCGCCTGCTCGGGCTGCAGCGCCATGGCGATATTGGTGGCGCCTTTGACGGCGGATAGTTCGATCGCGTCGCTGTCGGCCGCCAGCCTCCAGTACGGGCTAGGCGTACCGAAATGCAGGTACAGGATCGATTTGTCGTCCTGAGTCTCAGTCATTGGAGTCCCCCGCCGTCCCAGGAAGGCTGCAAAGAACATTACGGTGTAGTCAGTTTGGGGTCAACCACCTGTAGGACCGGCCGGGATGCTGTATTGCGGAATATTTCACAACAGTAGGCAAGTGTGTTGCCCGGCCCGCCCTTGGCGCTATGGACAATGCTCCAATGAAAGCCGATCTGCATGTCTGTTGCGTGCTGCAGCGCAATGCACGCAAACAATATCGCCGAAAATTTGTGACTATTTTTGGCATGTGGCCCGGAAACGGCGATCGCCGGACGCAACAAAGCGGCCCGCTGGATGCCGGGGGCCGCTGCCGGGCGGCCACGCACGCGTGCCGCCCTATGTTGTGGGTGAACCCGCCGGCCTATTCCGGCTTGACGCCGGCTTCGTCGATGACCTTGGTCCAGCGCGCCAGTTCCGACGACACGCGGGCTCGGGCATCGGCCGGGCTGGTCCATTCGGCGATGGCGCCCTGGTTCAGCAGCGATGCCTTGACCTCGGGCTTGGCCAGGATCTTCTTCAACTCGCCGTTCAGGCGGTCGATGACCGGCGCCGGCGTATTGGCGGGCGCGACGATGCCGAACATGGAACTGACTTCGAAGTCTTTCAGGCCGGCTTCGGCGGCGGTGGGCACGTCAGGCAAGGCCTCGACGCGCTGCGGCGACGTGACCGCCAGCGCGCGCAGCTTGCCGGCCTTGATGCTGGCCTGCGAGGCCGGCACGGTTTCGATCATGCTCAGCACCTGGCCGCCCATCAGGTCGGTCATGGCCGGGCCGCTGCCCTTGTAGGGCACGTGCAGGATGTCCACGCCGGCGGCGCGCTTGAACATTTCGCCGGCCAGGTGCTGCGGCGAGCCGTTGCCGGCAGACGCCATGGTGACGTAGCCCGGGCGCGACTTGGCCAGCGCGATCAACTGCTGCAGGTTGTTGGCCTGCACCGTCGGGTTGACCACGAACACCAGCGGCACCGTGCCCACGATGGATACCGGCGCGAAGCTCTTTTCCACGTCGTACGTCACCCGGCCGCGGTACAGCGCGGCGTTGATGGAATGGCTGGTCAGCGCGCCCATCAACAGCGTGTAGCCGTCGGGCTGCGCCTTGGCCACCTGGTCCGCGCCGATGTTGCCGGCCGCGCCCGCGCGGTTTTCCACGATCACCGACTGGCCCAGCGCGCCGGTCAGCTCCTGCGCCAGCACGCGGCCGATCACGTCGGTGGCGCCCCCGGGCGGGTACGGCACGATCAGGCGGATCGGCTTGTCGGGGTACGCGTCGGCAGCCAGCACCGGGGTCGCGGCGCCGGCACAGACGGCCAGCAGGGATAGCAGCAAGGCGCGGCGGGGCCGCAGGCGCAGGTCGGACATGGGTAGGTCTCCTGCCGGGATGAGTATTGGAATGGAACGGACGCCCGGCTCGTCAACCGCGCCAGTGTAGGAGCCGAAACTTGATTGATGAATCAGAATTTTTCTATCGACTGATCGTTTATTTAGATCAATAAACAATCGCTCCAAAACCGCTTGCCGCGCCTTTCAAAGGCTGGATATGATCATGCCCCTGGATTATCAATAATATTATCGGGAACAAAAATGACGGATGACACGCAGGGCGGCAAGCCCGCCAAGGGCCCCTTCGACAGCGACGGCGCCCAGTCGCGCGGCGTGGCGCGCGGGCTGACCAACTACGGCGACATCGGTTTTTCGCTGTTCCTGCGCAAGGCCTTCATCAAGGGTGCGGGCCTGTCCGACGACGCGCTGTCGCGCCCCATCATCGGCATCGTCAACACCGGCAGCAGCTACAACCCCTGCCACGGCAACGCGCCGCAACTGATCGAAGCGGTCAAGCGCGGCGTAATGCTGGCCGGCGGCCTGCCGATGGACTTCCCCACCATCTCGGTGCACGAGAGCTTCTCGCAGCCCACCAGCATGTACCTGCGCAACCTCATGTCCATGGACACCGAGGAAATGATCCGCGCCCAGCCCATGGATGCCGTGGTGCTGATCGGCGGCTGCGACAAGACCGTGCCGGCCCAACTGATGGGCGCCGCGTCCGCCGGCGTGCCGGCGATCCAGCTGGTGACCGGGTCCATGCTGACCGGCTCGCACCGCGGCGAACGCGTGGGCGCCTGCACCGATTGCCGCCGCTACTGGGGCCGCTACCGCGCCGACGAGATCGACGCGCCCGAGATCGCCGACGTCAACAACCAGCTGGTGGCCAGCGTGGGCACCTGTTCGGTGATGGGCACGGCCAGCACCATGGCCTGCATCACCGAAGCCCTGGGGATGATGGTGGCGGGCGGCGCATCCGCCCCCGCCGTCACCGCCGACCGGGTCCGCGTGGCCGAGCGCACCGGCGCCACGGCCGTTGCCATGGCCGCCTCGCGCCTGACGCCCGACCAGATCCTGACCGGCAAGTCCATCGAAAATGCGCTGCGCGTGCTGCTGGCCATCGGCGGCTCGACCAACGGCATCGTGCACCTGACGGCCATCGCGGGTCGCCTGGGCATCGACATCGACCTGGCGGGCCTGGACCGCATCAGCCGCGAGACCCCGGTGCTGGTGGACCTGAAGCCCTCGGGCCAGCACTACATGGAAGACTTCCACCATGCCGGCGGCATGCCGGCGCTGCTGCGTGAACTGCGCCCCTTCCTGCACCTGGACGCCCTGACGGTATCGGGCCGCACGCTGGGCGAGGAACTGGACGACGCGCCCGCCCCGTTCACGCAGGACGTGATCCGCAGCGCCGCCGACCCGATCTACCCCGTGGGCGGCCTGGCCGTGCTGCGTGGCAACCTGGCCCCGGGCGGCGCCATCATCAAGCAATCGGCCGCCAACCCGAAGCTGATGGAACATGAAGGCCGCGCGGTGGTGTTCGAAGACGCCGAAGACATGGCCCGCCGCATCGACGACGAGGCGCTGGACGTGACCGCCGACGACGTGCTGGTGCTCAAGCGCATCGGCCCGACCGGCGCGCCGGGCATGCCCGAGGCCGGCTACATGCCGATTCCCAAGAAGCTGGCGCGCGCCGGCGTCAAGGACATGGTGCGCATTTCCGACGGCCGCATGAGCGGCACGGCGGCGGGCACCATCGTGCTGCACGTCACGCCCGAGGCGGCGATTGGCGGACCGCTGGCCTACGTGCAAAATGGCGACCGTATCCGCCTGTCGGTAGCGCAGCGTGAAATCGCGCTGCTGGTGGAGGACGCCGAGCTGGCCCGCCGCATGGCGGCCCGCCCGGTCGAACGCCCCACCGCCGACCGCGGCTACCGCAAGCTGTTCCTGCAGACGGTCACGCAGGCCGACCAGGGGGTCGATTTCGACTTCCTGCGCGCCGGCGTCACGCGGGATACGGTGCCCAAGAAATAACCCCTACCCTGCCCCGCACCATGAACGCCATCACCCCCGACGCCCTGCAACCCCAAGCGCCCGACGCCGTCTCGCAAGCGGTGGCCGCGCTGGAAGAAGACATCGTCTTCGGCCGGCTGCATCCGCGCGAACGGCTGACCGAAGACGAGTTGATGGCGCGCTTCGGCATGAAGCGCCATGCGGTGCGCCAGGTGCTGGTGGACCTGGAACTGCTGGGGGTGGTGGAACGCAAGCGCAACGTGGGCGCGGTGGTGCGGGCGTTTTCAGTGAACGAGGTGATGGAGCTGTACGCGCTGCGCGAGGTGCTGGAGGTGCACGCCGCCAGCCTGATGCCGCTGCCCGTGCCGCCGGCGCGGCTGGCGGCGCTGATCGCCGTGCAACGCGAACACGATGCCGCGGTGGCCGAAGGCGACGCGCGCCGCGTGTTCCGCAGCAACCAGCGCTTTCACCGCGAGTTCTTCGGCCTGCTGGACAATACCGTGCTGGGCCAGGCCATCGAGGAATACGCGCGCCGCACTCACCCGATCCGCTTTGGCTCGCTGGCCGCGGCCAACTACCGCGAACGCGCCCGGCAGGAACACTGGGCGATGATCCACGCCTTGCGCGATGGGGACCGCGATACGCTGATGGCGGTGTGCCGGGACCACCTGCTGCCTTCGCGCGACGCCTATCTGGCGTCGGAGCAGGCGCGGCGCGGGGCCTGAAGCGCGGCGCGCCAGCGACCGCCCCCCGGCCGTGGCGCCCTGCACCGCGCCCCGTCCCTGACGCTTCGACGCGCTGTCAGCGCGCCTGATCGGCCAGATATTCCCTCAGCGTCGCCACCAGCGCCGCGGCCGCCGGCGGCAGGCTGCGATTGCGCGCCGTCACCAACCCGATCGACCGCTCGGCCACCGGCCCGATCAGCGGCCGCTGCACGATGCCGTTCTGCGCCACCGCCCCCGCGGCGATCTCGGGCAGCGCCGCCACGCCAAAGCCGCATTCCACCATCGCGACGATGGTGGTCAGGTGCTCGGCTTCAAAAGCCGGGGTGAAGCGGATGCGATTCTGCAGAAAGGCCCATTCGGTGTACTGGCGCACGCTGCTGGGATGCACCATGGACACGTGCGCGGCAGACGCCGTGTCGGCCCAGCGCAAAGGCCCGCGCGACTTGGCCAGCGGATGCGCCTGGGGAATCAGCAGGATGAAGCTGTCGGACATGAGCGGCACGTAGTGCAGGTCGGCGTGCTGCGGGTCGGCGGCGGTCAGGGCAAAGTCCACCTCGCCGGCCCGCACCAGGTCGAAGGCGGGGCCGGACAGCGTATCGCGTACTTTCAGCGCCACCTGCGGGTGGGCCTGGCGATAGGCCATCAGCACGCGCGGCAACAGCCGTGCGGCCAGCGACGGCAGCGCGGCCACCGACACCTGGCCGTGCTCGGCGCTGGCGATGCCGCTGACGGCGGCGATGGCGTCGCGAAACGCCACCTGCAAGGCCGCGGCCTGCTGCATGAAGACTTCGCCCGCGGCCGTCAGCCGCACGGTGCGGGTGGTGCGGTCGAACAGCTTCACGCCCAGCGATTCCTCGATGCGCTGGACCTGGGTGGACAGGGCCGACTGCGACAGGTGCAGCTGCGCGGCCGCCTGGCGGAAGTTGAGCGTGCGGCCAAGCACCAGGGTGGTGTCGATATCGCGCATGGAAAGATTGATCTGCATGTCGGCGGCGGCCTCGGCCATTGATCTGATTTGTCGATCATTCTATCCAAAAAATCTGATTCATCAATCAAACAAGCTTCTCTACACTCGGCGCCCAATACAGATGCAGCAGCGGTTTCAGAATAAGGAGCAAACCATGCAGACGGACGCGAAGGCCCTGCCCAATCCGGGCGCGGCACATGCGGTGGTGGTGGGCGGCGGCACGATGGGCGCCGACGTGGCGGTGGTGCTGACGCGCGCCGCCTGCCGCACGACAGTGATCGAGCCGGACGCCGCGCGCGCCGCCGCGCTGCCCGCCCGCGTCGCGGAAAACCTCAAGACCATCGGCCGCGAGGCCAACGCGCCGCTGCTGGGCACGGCGCCCAGCCTGGACGCGGTGGACTGGGCCAGCGTGGACCTGGTGATCGAGTGCGTGCCGGAACGGCTGGACATCAAGCAGGCGCTGTTCGCCGACCTGGTGCGGCTCGCGCGGCCGGATGCGGTGCTGGCCAGCAACAGTTCCAGCTTTCCGATCAGCGCGATCAGCCAGGGGCTGACGACGCGCGAGCGCATGCTGGGCCTGCACTTTTTCATGCCGGCGCACCTGGTGCCGCTGGTGGAAGTGGTGATGGGCGAGGCCAGCGACGAGGCCCGTGCGGATGCGCTGATCGCGTTCATGCGCCGCTGCGGCAGCGTGCCGGTGAAGGTGCGCCAGGACCTGCCGGGTTTCCTGGCCAACCGCCTGCAACATGCGCTGTCGCGCGAGGCGTTCAACCTGATCGACCGCGGCATTGCGTCGCCGGAAGACGTGGACGCGGCGGTGCGCTTCGGTTTCGGCTTCCGCTTCCTGGCGGCCGGCCCGGTGATGCAGCGCGACCACGCGGGCATCGATGTGCACGCGGCGGCCGGCGCGACGATGTATCCGACGTTCTGCAACGATGACCACCCGGCGCAATGCCTGACCGAACGCGCGGCGGACGGCCGCTACGGCATGAAGGCGGGTGAAGGCTTCTACACCTGGACACCGGAAACGATCGCGGCCGAGCGCGCGCGCTACGACCGGCTGCTGCGTGCGGGGCTGGACCTGATTGCGCCGGAACTGCCGGAGATCCAGCCATGAGCGCGGCTACCTTTGCCCGCGCGGCGCTGGCCGAGTCGCCGGTGATCGTGACGGTGGCGCCGAACGGGGCGTACAAGCAGGCGGCGGACCATCCGGCGGTGCCGATGACGCCGGACGCGCTGGCGTTGGAAGCGCGCGCCTGCCTGGATGCAGGCGCGGCGATGATGCACATGCACGTGCGCAAGCCGGACGGCAGCCATCTGCTGGATGCGCACGCGTACCGCGAGGCGCTGGCGGCGGTGGACCGCGCCGTGGGCCGCGAGCTGCTGGTGCAGGTGACGAGCGAGGCGGCCGGGGTGTACAAGGCGGCCGAGCAGATGGCACTGGTGCGTGAGCTGCAGCCGGAAGCGGTGTCGATGGGCCTGCGCGAAATCGCAGTGCCGGAGATTCCCGAGACGGAGCTGGCGGCATTCCTGGCCTGGGTGGCCGAGCGCCGCATCATGGCGCAGATCATTCTGTACGACGAAGGGGATGTGCGCCGCTGGCTGTCGTTGCGGGCGCGGGGGCTGGTGCCGCCGGGGGCCTGGTCGGTGCTGTTCGTGCTGGGGCGCTATAGCGTGGGGCAGACGTCGTCGGCTTACGATCTGCTGCCGTTCCTGGCGGCTTACGACCATACGCTGCCTTGGGCGGTTTGCGCGTTTGGCGCCGAGGAAAATGCCTGCGTGACGACGGCGGCGGCGTTCGGGGGGCACATGCGGGTGGGGTTCGAGAATAATCTGAAGCTGCGGGATGGCAGCATCGCGACGGGAAATGCTGATCTCGTGCGGCAGGCCGTTGAAGGCGCGCGCGCGTTGGGGCGGCCTGTGGCGGATGCGGCGGATGCCCGGCGCATTTACGGCGCGGTAGCTTGATTCTTTCTGCTGATTGCGCGGCCCTGGCGCTTGCGGCTTGTTCCTGAGTCAGGGGGTTGTCCTTTGCTGCTGCAGGGCAGCTTTCCTGGGCCGCTGGGACGAGGAGTGTGCTTGACGTACTCGTCACGCTCAGCGGGGCATGGAGATCAAATAAGTCGTTGAGGGTTGCCGCAACAATTGCGCGATGTCTGGCATTGTTACGTCCAATGCGTGCATCAGGTAGAGAGGATAAAAAAAATCGTCGTATCCCAATGGCGAATCGGGGGCATATTGCACGTGGTCCTCGAACGCCTGCCTTTCGCCGGATTCCGCGCAAGAAACCTCGCCTTCCTCCAGATTCAGATCGTATTCAATTCTGCGGATCTGTCGTCCGTTCTCATAGAACTCGTAGAACATGTATGGAATCCATATATCCACGGAAAAATTGAATACCGGCGTTTGGCTTCGCGCTGAAAATTCCTCGCTGATTTTCCTGCCCTCGTTGACCAGCCCCCCTCCCTCCACGATGACATGGCCGCCAACGGGGCGGGTCATGATCAGCGCATCGCGGCGGTCCCCTGCATCGGCATCCATCCATCTGTCGCAGGCTTGAATTTCGACAAGCGAAAAATTCGCCACGAAGGAATCAACCGTGCTTTTGTCGATCAAAAGCCAGCTTTTACGGCTGAAATTCTCGAAAATTTCGTTCATTGTTTCCGTCGATTTTTCCGGAAACGCGGATTCCGGCCGTGCATCCACGTTTCCCTGAATCAAGATCTCAACCTTTGGGCAGGGCCAGCCGGGATTCTCGCCTTTTTTCTGCGAAGAAAGAAGTTGCCCCCCCCGCCTTTTGCGGGACGGTGGCGCCGGCCCTGGCTCTGCCCCGGCTACGCCCGCTCGATCCGCGCCGGCAGCCCCTGCCGCACCGCGGCGCCCGACACCCAATCGATCCACACGTTGGCGTGCGCCCCGCGCGTGGCGTCGCCAAAGCCCAGGTCGTTCAGGTTCACGCCCGCCGCCAGCGCGGGGTCGTGCGGCATGGGCTGGCCATCCACGACGTGTGCGCGCGCGCCCAGCTCGGTATGGCCATAGCCGTGCTCGATGCCCACGGCGCCCGGCTGGATGCCATCGCGCAGCAAGGCCAGGCCGGTCACCGCCCCGCCGGGCGTGACGATGCGCACGGGGTCGCCGTTGCGCAGGCCCAGGCGTTCGCCATCCTGCCGGTTGATCGCCACCGGGTTGTGCGGATGCACCTGGCGCAGCCGGTCCACGCCGATCGACATCGAGCTCATCAGGTTGGACTTGAACGAGCTGAGCAGGAACGGCCATTCGGCCTGCGGATACTGCTCGCGCATGTCCCGGCCGTCCGCCAGCCGCGGCGGATACCACGTCGGACAGCCGCTGTAGCGCTCGCCCGTCATCGCGTGGCGAAAGCCCGCCAGCTCTTCGCTCCAGACCTGCAGCGGCCGGGCCCAGGCCTGCCGCGTCTGGCGCGCGCCTTCGGCGCCGGTCCAGGCGTCCTGCATGCGGTCAAAGCGCCCGCCGCGGCTCATCACCATGGCGACGCGGCGCCATTCGTCCGGCTTGAGCTTCTGCTGCAGCAGGTCGCCATAGCGCGCCACGCCGGTCAGGGCCAGGTCGTCGTCGCTGGCTTCGGGCACCGGGCGGCCCGCGGCAAAGGCGATGTTGGCCATGCCGCGCAGGAAGAAGTCTTCGGCCGTGTCCAGCGGATAGCGCTTGCCGTCCGCATCGGCGATGGCATCGGCGCCGAAGCCCGGCATGCCCAGCCGCTTGGCGCAGGCGATCAGGAACGATTCCAGGCACACCGGCGCGCCCTCTGCGGTGCGCGCCACCCTCGGCGCCACGGCCGGCCAGCGCACCGTCGACGCCTTGGCCACCACGTCGGCCCATGGCGCCGACACGCCCCAGCTTTCGTAGGTAACGGTGTCGGGCACGATGTAGTCGGCCAGCGCGCTGGTTTCGTTGATGAAGGGGTTGATCGACACCGACAGCGGCAAGACCGCGGGGTCCTTCAGTTTGTCCAGCAGCACATTCTTCAACCCGGCTATGCCATAGACCGGGTTGCTCATGTGGTTGAACCAGACCTTGGCGTGGTACGGATAACCGGCCAGGGCGGATGCCAGCATCTCGGAACTGAGACCGCCGGTCGCCGGATACCAGGGCGCCGCGGCCGGATAGGCCGGCTGCCCCGCGGCCTGCTTGCGCTTGAACTCGCTGGATTTTTCGTACGGGAAGCGGTTGCGCGACAGGCTCACGCCCTTGGGCGTGGCCCGGTTGGCAAAGCCGGCGATGTTGTAGCGCGGCCCGGCGCCATAAGGCGGGAACGGACCGGCGTCCAGCACCAGCCCGCCTTCCGCGTTCAGGTTGCCGACCAGCGTGTTGAGCATGGCGATGGCATAGGCGGTGTAGAAGCCCGCCCCGCTCATCGTGCCGCCGTGCGCGTCGGCCACCGCGCGCTTGCCGTAGCTGGTGAACCGTTCGGCCAGCCGGGCGATCGTGGCGGCCGGCACGCCGCACAGGGCGGCGTATTCGTCCAAGGTCTTGCGGCGCGCTTGCGCTCGCAGCAAAGCCAGCGACGTGCACACCCGCAGGGCCGTGGGCGCGCCGGCCAGGCCGGGCGCGGCCAGCGCCTCGTCGACGAACAAGGCAGCCGGCGTGGCCACGGTATGCGGCGCCAGCGTGCCGTCTTCCAGGCGCACCACGTACACGTCTTCCCACTTATCGCCGGCATCGGCTGGCCGCGGCCAGCCCAGGTCGGCGCCGCGCAGGAAGCTGCCTTGGCGCGGGTGCCCGGGTTCAGTCACCACCAGATGGGTGGCGTTGGTCCAGGCGGCCTCGCCGGCCGCTTTCATGGCGGCGGGCCCCGGCTGCGACAAGGCACGCGCGTCAAAGCGCTCGTGGTCCAGGATCCAGCGGATCAGGCCCATGGCCAGGGCCAGGTCGCTGGCGGGGTTGACCGGCACCCATTCGTTGCCCGACCCGGCCGACAGGCTGGACGAGGCCGGCAACACGGGCGCCACCACCACGTAGGTAAAGCCGTCTTCGTCGGGCCGCGTGCGGGCCTCGGCCAACTGCCGGGCCTGGCGCTGGAACGGGTTGCCCGCCTGCGCGGGCGCGGCGCCGATGAACAGGCCAAACCGCGCCCGGTCCCAATCGGGCTTGCCATGCGGCATGCCTTTCAGGTCGCCCAAGGCGGCGCCCGCCCCGACCCGGAAGCTCTGGCCGCAGTAAGAACCGTGGTTGCTGAAGTTGACGGTGCCGAACGACTGCCCGGCAAAGCGCTGGATCAGCGGCGTGCGGCCTTCGTTGGACGCGTCGGTGAACAGGAACTGATTCACCTTGGCCCCGTACTCCGGGTTGGCCGGGTCCAGCAGGGTGTCGCGGTCGAAGATCGCGCGCAGGCCGTCCACATGGCCTTCGCCGAACAGGTCGCCGCCCTCGCACACTTCCTGTACCAGCTGTTCGAACGAAATGCGCTGCCACTTGCCTTCGCCCCGGCCGCCGACGCGCTTGAGCGGCTGCAGCACGCGGTACGGGCTGTGCATCTGTTCCAGCATGGCCGAGCCGCGTGCGCATGACGTGGCACGGCCTTCCAGACCGTGGTCGCCGCCCAGTTGCGCATAGACCTCGCGCACGGGAGTGTCCATGGCCGCGGGCCGGGTGGTGGCCAGCGGATGGTACGGGTTGCCCGCCACGCGCAGGATGCGGTTGGTCGCGGTATCCACCCGCAGCCGCACGCCGCACTGGGTCCAGCAGCCCAGGCAGCTGGACGGGCTGACGGTCTGGCCCGGTTGCGTGGTCAGCAGGCCCGACAAGGGGTCGATGCGGAATTCCGGCGGCAGCGAATTGCCGCGCACGGCGTCGGCGGTGGGCACGCCGGCCGTGCCTTGGGCCAGGCCTTTGACGGCCTTGGCCACGGTATCGCCGTAGCCGACCGCAAACGCGGCCATGCCGCCGGCCACCACGCTGCCGCGCGCGATCAGCTTGCGGCGGGCGGCATTGTCGGGGCGATCGGGTTCATCCGCGGGGCTCGCGGGCGGGGTTTCGGGGTGTTGCTTATCCATGGCGTATCTCGATGTCGATGTCTCGTGGGGCGGGCCGGCGGGCAGCGCGGGCCCGCGACCGGCGCGTGGTCTCAGGCCGCGAGGCTGCGGACGCGCGCGGGGTACAGTTCCAGCGCGCAGGTCACGGCGGCGACCAGCGCGGCGCACAGTCCCAGCACGCCGACCATGCCGAGCAGGCCGTCGCTGCCCCAGGGCATGTCGTACAGGTACAGTCCGGCGCCGTACTTGGGTACGCCCTGCACGCTCATGAAGACCACCCAGCGGAAGATCCAGGCGGCGGCCAGCAGGGTCAGCGCCAGCGCGGCCGACGGCAGCGGTGCGGCCAGCGTGCGCGGGGCGCGCTGCAGCAGCGCGATCATGCAGAACGCGGTGACGATGGCGCCGGCCAGGCTGGCGCGCCACACCGGAAACTCGGCAAACAGGCGCAACGCGGCATCAAACGACGGGTCCAATCCCATCAGGCCCAGCAGGGCCCAGGCGCCCGCGCCGAGGGTCATCGATACGATGGCCGCCACGCTGAGGCGCCGCATCAGTTCGACGGGCAAGGCCCGCAGGCCGCCGGGCAGCCAGCGCGCCACCAGGAACATGGCGCCCAGCGATCCCAGCCAGGCGGTCAGCGCGAAATTCAAGGGCAGGAACGGCGTGTGCCACAACGGCCGCGAGCGCAGCACCATGACTTCCGCGCCGGTGTAGACCAGGATGGACACGGCCGACACGGCCAGCGCCACCGCCACCAGGCGCACCCAGGCGATGCGCCCCCACCACCAGGCGGCGCAGAACAGCACGGCCAGGCCGGTGAAGACAGGCAGAAGCAGCGCGCCCAGCCACATCCACGACCACGGCGTGAGCCGGGTATAGAAGTGCCAGAAACGGCCGGGCTGGTGCAGGTCGGCCAGCAGCGACACGGGCGCGGCGATGGCGGTGACCAGCAGCACGGTGACGGCTGCGGGCAGCAACCGGCGCGCGGCCGAGCCCTGGCCGCCGAAGGCGGCCCACGCGGCAACGAGCGCGGTGGCGGCGCTGATGCCGATGAGGAAGAAGTACTGCACGGCCCACGGCAGCCAGGCGGCGTCGTAGACAGGAGTGAGCAATTCGGTGATCTGCATGGCGGTCCCCTGCTCAGTGGCCACCGGCCAGGCGTACGCCGGCCTGGCCGTCGATCTGGTGCACGAACGCGTCGGGCAGGCCCAGGTAATAGACGTGCGGATCGGTCTTCATGTCGGGCTTGAGCACCTTGAGGTCGGCGCGATGTTCGGCCATCAGGGTCGAGATGGCGCTGTTCGGATCGTTCAGGTCACCGATGATGCGGGCGCCGCCGACGCAGCTTTCCACGCAGGCGGGCAACAGGCCGGCTTCCAGGCGGTGTTCGCAGAAGGTGCACTTGTCGGCCGTCTGGGTATCGTGGTTGATGAAGCGGGCGTCGTAGGGACAGGCCTGCACGCAATAGCCGCAGCCGACGCAGCGCTCGTTGTCGACGAGGACGATGCCGTCTTCCCGCTGGAAGGTCGCCTGGACCGGGCAGACGGGCACGCAAGGCGGGTTGTCGCAGTGGTTGCACAGGCGCGGCAGCATGACCATGGCGCAGGGGCTGCCATTGTCGGGTTTGACTTCGTACTGCAGGACGGTGGTGCGGAACTGGCCCAGCGGGGGCAGGTTTTCAAGCGAACAGCTGACGGTACAGGACTGGCAGCCGATGCATTTGCGCAAGTCGACGAGCATGCCGTAGCGCTTGCCGGGGTGGCCGGGACGGCGGGGAGGCTGCTGATTGATGCCGGTGGCTTCGGCGTGGATGGGAATGAACGTGGCGGTGGCGGTCAGGCCCAGCAGGCTTTTAAGGAATCCGCGTTTGCCTGGAAGGGGGTCGGGTGGGGGGTGCGTGTTCATGGCTGGCTCCGCTAAATATCGTTACAGGCATGAACTTATCGCTTTTAGTTATATAGAGCCTTGATATGGGTCAAAAAAAAGGGGACGGCGCTATTTTTCAGAATGTTCCAATTCTCGCCCCCCAGGGGCGCCGGCTAGAGTGCCCCTTGCCGCGCATTCCTCCCCTTGCCCCATCCCCGGCAATCCGCAATCAAGGATTGGTACAATTATGACAAATTAGTACAAGTAATTCAGAATGCGTCATTCTTTGCACAGGCTCACTCTGTCAGTGAAAGCAGATTTTCGCGGCGTTTCTTGGTCGCAAAAAAACCCCGAACGGGGAAGCATCAACTGGAGAACCGATGTTGAATAAGATGGTGAAAATAGGGGCACTGACGTTGTTGTCGGTCGTCATGGCGGGATGCGCGACAGAGCGCTCCCAATCCCTCGCGGTACCCACCACCGCGGCCGCGACCAAGGCATACCAGGGTCCGCGCAGCCCGATTTCCGTGGGCAAGTTCGACAACCGCACCAACTACCTGCGCGGCGTGTTCTCCGACGGCGTGGACCGCCTGGGCGGCCAGGCCAAGACCGTCCTGGTCAGCCACCTGCAACGCACGGGCCGCTTCCAGGTCATGGACCGCGACAACCTGTCCGAAATCGCCCAGGAAGCGTCGTTCAACAAGCAGGCCAACCGCATCAAGGGCGCACGCTACGTCATCACCGGCGACGTCACCGCCTTCGGCCGCAAGGTCACCGGAGACCAACAGCTGTTCGGCATCCTGGGACGCGGCAAGGAACAGGTCGCCTATGCCAAGGTCGATCTCAACGTGGTGGACGTCACCACCTCCGAAGTCGTCTATTCCACCTCGGGCGCAGGCGAGTACAGCCTGTCCAACCGCGAAGTGGTCGGCTTCGGCGGCACGGCGGGCTATGACTCCACGCTGAACGGCAAGGTCCTGGACCTGGCCATCCGCGAAGCCGTGGACCGCCTGGTCGAAGGCATCGAGCAAGGCGCCTGGGCGCCGGCCGGCAACTAAGGGGAACCGCATGCAAACCACCATGGCGCAACCGCGCCGGACCACGCACGCCTTGCGCACGCTGGCGATCGCCACCCTGACCGGCCTGCTGGGCGCCTGCGCACAGCCCGCCAAGCCGATGTACAGCTGGGACGCCTACCAGCCCACGGTCTATGCCTACCTGAAGGAAGACGGGGCCGACTACACCGTGCAGGCACAGGCGTTGGAAAAGAACGTCGAAAAGGCCCGCGCCACCAACGCCACGCTGCCGCCCGGCTTCCGCGCGCATCTGGGCATGCTGTACCTGAAGATGGGCGACGAAGGCAAGGGTATCGAGCAGTTCGAAGGCGAGAAGACCGCCTTTCCCGAAGCCACCCCGTTCATGGACTTCCTGCTGCGCAACGCCAAGAAGCCCGTCGACGCGGCCCAGGCAAACAAGTCGGCCGCCAGTGACGGCGCGGACACCGTCGAACCCATCGCGCCGAAGACGCGCAAATCCGGAGGTTGATCATGACGAAATTCTTGCGCATCGCCCTCCTCGCAGGCATCGCGCTGCTCGCCGGCTGCGCCGGACCGCAGCGCAACGTGGACTACACCGCGTTCCGTGAAAGCAAGCCCGTATCCATCCTGGTGCTGCCGCCGCTGAACACGTCGGTGGACGCGGCCGCCGCGGCGGCCGTGTTGTCGCAGGCCACCCGGCCGTTGGCCGAATCCGGCTACTACGTCGTGCCGGTGGGCGTCATGGAAGAAACCTTCCGCCAGAACGGCCTGACCACGGCGGAAGACATCCATGAGTTGCCCGCGACGCGGCTGCGGGAAATCTTCGGCGCGGACGCCGCGCTCTACCTGACCGTCAAACAGTACGGTGCCAGCTACCAGGTCGTGTCCAGCAACGTGACGGTCTCGATCGACGCCGCACTGGTGGACCTGCGCAACGGCGCCAAGCTGTGGGATGGCACCCGCACGCTGTCCCAGGGCAGCAACAACAGCGGTGGCGGCCTGATCGGCATGCTGGTGCAAGCGGTGGTCGACCAGGTCGTCAACACCTTGTCCGACCGCAGCTACGGCGTGGCGGGCATGACCAACAACTCGCTGCTCAGCGCGGGCACCCCCGGCGGCATTCTGTACGGCCCGCGTTCACCGCGCTACGCCACGCAGTAACCCCCCTCTGCCCTGTCTGCACCAAGCGCCGCCTTCCCGCGGCGCTTGGCGCTTCTGCAAGGCTGGCGCGACAATCTCGTGACGCCGATCGCCCCTGCGAATCACGCCGGCAGGGTCAGGGCTGCGCGCCAGACGGCAAGCTTTTCGTCGAACCGGGCGGCAGCGTGGGCGGGGCTGGTGGAAGGCAGATCGAGGTATTGCAGGGCCCGCGCGGGATCAAGGCCCGGCAGGACGTGGCGGCGGTACAGCGCCGCCGCCTTGCCCCCGTTGAAGCAGACCCGCACCAGGTCGGGATGCCTGTGCAGGAAGTCGGCAAAGTCGTTGGCGACCAGGGTGTCGGGCCGGATGGCCGCGTCCAGGCTGCCGGGGCGTTCACAGGCTTGCAGCACGTCCCAGAGAGCGACGCGCGCCCGTTGCAGGGCGGCCAGGCGTTCAGGGTAGTCCTGGGCGGGGTCAAAGCCCAGCACCTGCCCGGCGATGGGCCAGAAGGCGTTGCGCGGGTGGGCGTAGTAGCGCGCCTGCCTGAGCGAGGCCACGCCCGGCATCGAGCCCAGGATCAGGATACGGGCGTCGGCGGCGGCAACAGGGGCAAAGCCTTGGACGTGGCCGGCAGGCAAGGCCCGGGAAGGGTCGGCGGATGAAGACATGGCGCAAGGATACGTGAGGCGGCGGACGGCCGCAGCGGTGCGGCCAGCGTTCTATTCATGGAACGGTGCTTATCAACCCCAGGGGCTACCGGAACGAGCGTATCGCCCTTATCTTGACAGGTATGACGAACGGCCCCGCAGGGGCCGCGCAACAGGAATGACGATCATGAAGAAGATTCTGGGTGTGCATGCCAGCCCGCGTCCCCACTGGGTGGGCGACGGCTTTCCGGTGCGTTCGATGTTTTCCTATGGGGACAAGGGCAAGGATGTCAGCCCCTTCCTGCTGCTGGACTACGCGGGTCCGGCGCAATTCGCGCCGGCCACGCAGCCGCGCGGGGTGGGCCAGCATCCGCACCGCGGGTTCGAGACGGTGACGATCGTGTACAGCGGCGAAGTCGAGCATCGCGATTCGACCGGCAATGGTGGCGTGATCGGGCCGGGCGACGTGCAATGGATGACGGCGGCATCGGGCATCCTGCACGAGGAATTCCATTCGCCCGCCTTCACGCGCCAGGGCGGCGAGCTGGAAATGGTGCAACTGTGGGTGAACCTGCCGGCCAAGGACAAGAAGGCGCCGGCCGGCTATCAAAGCCTGCTGAACGCGGACATTCCGGTGGTGTCGCTGCCGGACGACGCGGGGTCGCTGCGCGTCATCGCCGGCAGCTTCGCGGGCCAGATGGGGCCTGCGCGCACCTTCACGCCGATCGACGTCTGGGACGTGCGTCTGGCCGCTGGCAAGTCGGCGACGTTCGCGATTCCCGCGGGCCGCAACAGCATGCTGGTGATGCTGCGCGGCACGGTGCTGGTGAACGGCGAATCGGTGGCGCGCGATGCCCAACTGACACTGTTCGGCCGCGACGGTGAATCGATCACGGTCGAAGCCAACAACGATGCCGTGTTCCTCGTGCTGAGCGGCGAACCGATAGACGAGCCGGTGGTGGGTTACGGGCCCTTCGTGATGAATTCGCAGGCCGAAATCGTCGAAGCGATCCAGGACTTCAACGTCGGCAAGTACGGGCAGATGCACTAAGGCACGTGACCCGGCGGGCGGGGGCCGAATCGGCGCCCCTAACCGCCAGCCGATCCTCGCGGCAACGCAAGACAGCGCGGCCCTTCATTGCGAAGGTGGCCGCGCTTTTTCTTGATGACACAAACGTCGCAGTCCGCGAGACGGCGGAGTTCGCTCCGCGATATGGTGGCGCAATGGATGTGCAGGAGCCTACCCCGGTTGCTTCAGCCGTCGCCGTCCCTCCTTCGAAAATCGGACAAACACTCAGGCAACTTCATACCCGTATCGGGTATAGTTGAAAAATCCACGATGAAGCGAGTTCTCAAGCGAAAGCACTTTGCCCGATGACAGGCTGGCGAACGATTGCCCGACGCGGCGCTTTGCATGGCGGTCGACGAAATGGAAAGTGGGCGGGTTGATGCCAGCCTGGGCGGCTTGCTGCACAAGATGCGCGTGGCTCGCCCGGGGTCCGGAAAACGTGGCGGCTACCGAACATTGCTGTCGGCCCGCATCGGCAATCGCTATGTATTCCTGCACGGGTTCTCCAAAAACGACCAAGCGAACATCACGCCAGATGAACAAAGGGCCTTGCAGTTCGCAGGGAAGGTCTTTCTTGAGCTGACCACGCAAGCGCTCGCGACAGCGGTGAGATCTGGCGTGCTACTGGAGGTACATTGTGTCCAAGATAATCAAGTCACTGCGTGGCGACCTGGCGGCGCTGCATGAGGCAGGCGCGGTCAGCAAGGTCACCTTGCGCGAGTTCGATGCGCTCTGCCCGCCACCTCCGGTACGCAATTTCGGCGCAGCGGATATCAAGGGCCTGCGCGAAGCCTTGAATTTCAGCCAGGCGGTATTCGCGCGTTATCTGCACACCACGGCCTCGACCGTGCGCAAATGGGAGCAAGGCGAAACCCAGCCCACAGGGCCGGCGCTCAAGCTGCTCAATGTCATCGCCAGCAAGGGATTGCAGGCCGTTCTCTGAGACAGGCCTCGAAGCCTGCAATCACCGCTACCTTCAACCCTGCCCTCCGACATTGCTGCGCCGCAACGCACGACGCCGTCGCCGCATCCGGCCTGGCGCAAGTCTCGCCCCCACCGGTTTTGCGCAGTCCGCGGATAGGCGTTGCGAAAAACGGATAGTTTTTCCGCCTCCGGGACGGGTTTTCCAGCAGGTCAGCGGGGCCGACGGCGCTTTACTATGGGGGCCATCAAAAGGCCCACGCCGCAAGAGGCGCGCCGGGCCTGGGACCCCGGCCGCGACAGGCCGGACACCTGGACACGAGCAAGGAAATCCCGGCCATGCTGAACACGATGCAGTCCGATGCCGGCACGTCATGGCCGTCGGTCGAGCCGCGATCGGCCGAGCATGGGCCGGCGCAACAAAGCCCGACTTTTCGCAGCCCCGCCGAGCGCAGCGCGATCCGTCCTGACAAGGCCTGTCCGTCCGCGGCGGATTCCCGCCCGGCGCCCTGGCGCATCGACGCCGTGCTGGCAATGCCGGCGCAGCAGTTGTTCGCGTCGGGCGATCTGGACGAAGCGCGGTCGATGGTGGGCCGGGTGATGCGGCCGCACCTGCTGGGCGTGGTGGGGCCGCGGCAACGGCTCGATGCCCGCATGCATCACCAGCCGCTGGGCGAGGTGTCGCTGAACCGGCTGCGCTATGGCGCGGACGTCGAGATCCGGCCGGGGCCGCTCGAAGACTTCTTCCTGGTGCAGATGCCGCTGTCGGGCACGGCCACCATCGAAAGCGGCCCGCAGCGGGTGGATTCGACGCCCGAGGTCGCCTCGGTGGTCAGCCCCGACGACGACCTGGCGATGCGCTGGGCCGACGACAACGACCAGTTCATGCTGCGCATCGGCCGTTCACTGCTGGAACGCACACTGGTGGGTCACCTGGGCGTCGCGCTGGACCGGCCGCTGCGCTTCCAGCTGGGCTTTCGCTGGCGCGAGTGCCCGGCGTGGCGCTGCCTGATGGCCTATCTGCTGGACTGCTCGGCGCAGCACGCCCAGTTGGCCGAGCACAAGCTGATCGTGCACCAGATGGAACAATTGGTGGCCGCGACGCTGCTGTCCGCCCTGCCCCACAACTACAGCAACACCCCGGCCAGCCGCCGCGCCGCGGTGCTGCCGCGCCACGTGCGCTGCGTGCAGGACTACCTGCAGGCGCATGCGCACGAACCGGTCAGCGCCGAGCAGCTGGCGCGCATCGCGGGGGTCAGCGTGCGCAGCCTGTACGCGGGCTTCAAGGAATTCCTGGGCGTCAGCCCGATGCATTATCTGCGCGACCTGCGCATGGAACGGGCGCGCGCCGAGCTGGTCTCGGGTGAATGCCAGAACATCGCCGGCGTGGCGCTACGCTGGGGCTTCGCGCACCTGGGCCGTTTCAGCACCAGCTACAAGGCGCGCTACGGCGAAAGCCCCAGCCAGAGCCTGCGGCGCCACGGCTGACGCGGCAACGCGCTGGCGCCCACCGGGTGCCGAGGCCAGGGCGGACATGGCATCGCATTGCGCCCGGCCCACCGGCTCGCGCCTAGCGCGGCTTCCAGGTCAACCCGTCGGTCGAACGGTATTCCGGCGTGCCGGTGCAGCAGCCGCCGGCGCCGAACGCCTGACGGCCAAGAAAGACCGTCACGCCGCCCTTGGTCGCCGTCAGTTCCTGACGGATGCAGCTGGTGGGCAGCGGATAGAAATCGCCTTCCAGCACCAGCGTCCAGGCGACGTTATCGCCCTCTGCCGGATCCACCTTGTAGACCTTGCATTCATGCACGAGCAGGTGGATGGGCTTGCCCGCCAACGTGCCCTTGAACTGGAGCCGGGGCGGCGTTTGCTGGGTGGCCAGGGTCTCGGCGGTGTACTTGGAGCCGGCGGGCGGCGGCGGCAGCGACGGCTCGCAACCGGCCAGCGCCAGGGCCATGCACACGGCCAGGGCCAGGCGGCGGGTGGCGCGTGGCATGGCGGCTGCCCTGTCAGGCCACGTTGGCATAGCGTTGTTCAAGGTAGGCAATGATGTCGTTGGACTCGTACATCCAGCGCGTGCCGTCCGCGTCATCGATGCGCAGGCAAGGCACCTTGACCTTGCCGCCGCCAGCCTGCAATTCGGCGCGCGCCTGGGGATCGCCCTTGGCATCGCGCAGCGCAACGGGCACGTTCAAGCGGTGGAAGGCGCGCCGCGTCTTGACGCAGAACGGGCAGGCATGGAATTGGTAGAGCGACAGCGCGGCCGCCTCGCGATTGACGGCGGCCTGGCCTTGCGCCGACCGCTGTTGCGGGCGCGGGCGGGTCAGCGCGTCGCCCAGGACTATCAGTTGACCCACACCGACACGCAGGGCTTTCACAATCATGGATGGCCACTTGAAACGAAGAAAGGCCTTGAGTCTAGCCCATTCGCGGCGGCAGGCGGGTTGCCCCCTGCCACCGCCCCCTTCCCCGCGGCGAGCCCGCTGCCGGGCAGACCCGCCGCACGCTGCCCTAGAACGGAATGGCCAGCTTGACGTAGAGCTGCTGGCCTTCCGGCCGGTTCTTGACCTGGAATTCCTGCTGCCACTTGGCGGTGAACAGCCAGCCCCGGTCGTTCATGTAGCGCACCGACGGGCCGACGCCAAAGGCGCGGGCGCGGCCGGCGGCGCTGTTGGGGCCGTTGTCGTCGGTGACCTGCTGGAAGGCATGGCCGCCCACGCCCAGCACCCACCCCTTGCCCACGCCCCAGCCCACCGCGTAGTCGGCGTGGATGGCCTGGCCCGAACGCGTGTCGGTGGCGGAATTGCGGAAGTTGAAGTCGTACATCACTTTCAGGTCGGCATTGAAGCCATCCGGACTGATGCGGCTGAGCGCGAACACGGGCTGCGCGGTCCAGTAGTTCTTGCCCAGGCTGGACGGATCGTTGCGGCTGTATTCGCCGGTGGGCGCGTACATGTCCAGCCCGACCACGTAGTGCAGCGATTCGGACAGGTGATAACCCAGCGCCACGCCCAGCGTCATGTCGCCCAGGCCCGTGCTGCGATAGCGCTGGCCACCCGCCTTGAAGGTCACGTCCAGCAGCGGCGCAATCGCATGAAAGGCCAGCTGGCCGCCCAGTACCTGCTGCGGCGTCACCCAGATCAGGCGCGGGGCCAGCACGTTGACGTCGACCTTGAAGTCCGGCACCGGCAGGCGCTCGCCATCGTTGCCGCGCAGCTTGTCGTAGCGGGCGCCGCCGCCGTAGATCAGCATGTGCACGCCGGGCGGCGGCAGCGCGCCCGACATGAAGTTCTCCAGGCCGTCCGGATAGATGCCCAAGCCGCCGCCTTCCGTGGCGTGCGCCGCGCTGCCGGCCAGCGCCAATGCCGCGGCGCAGGCCAGCCGGCGTTTCAGGTGTCTCTTCATGTTCCGCTCCTGCCCCCGCGGGGCGCGAGATGTTGCGCGACGAGATAGCCGGAACCGCCGCCCAGTCCGGGACCCGGATGGGTGGCGGCGCCGATGTGGAAAAGATTGCGCAGCGGCGTGCGGTGGCCGCGCGCGCCATGGCCGCCGGCAAAGGGCCGCAGCCAGAAGAACTGGTCGGGCGAACAGACGCCCGCGTACGGGTCGCCGCCCACCAGGTTGCAATTGAGCGCTTCCAGGTCGGCCGGGCTGTAGCTGCGGCGCCCGACGATGCGCGAGGCCAGCCCCGGCATGACCGATTCCAGGCGCGCCTGTACACGATCAGCCATGGCTTCGCGCAGCGCCTCGGTCCAGCGGCCATCGGCCGGCGGCGCGATCAGGCCGGCGGCATCGCCCTTGATGCGTACCGGCAGTTCCTGCATCTGCACCCACAGGATCCAGCCGCCGTCCGGCGCGCGCGACGGGTCCACCGCCGTGGGCTGGCCGATGGCCAGCGTGGGCCGTGCGGGCAACAGGCCGTTGTTGGCCTCGGTGACCGACGCGCAGACCTGTTCCATGCTGTCGGTCAGGTGCACCAGCGGTACGTGGCGCAGTTCCGGCGTCCGCCAATCGGGCGGCGCGTTCAACGCGAAATGGATCTGCATGCCGCCGCGGCCGTGGCGATAGCCGGCGGCGCGCTGACGTACGGGTTCGGGCGCATCCGGCAGCAGCGTGCCGTAGAGCTGGCCGGGCGCCACGTTGCAGACCACCGCCTCGGTCGCGCGGAACTCGCGCCCCCCTGCCCGCACGCCCACCGCGCGGCGACGGCGGCCTGCGCCCTGGGTCAGCACGCGTTCGACCGTGGTGTGGGTCAGCAGCCGGCCGCCGTGCTGTTCGATCACCTTGGCCAGCGCGTCCACCACGCCTTGGCTGCCGCCTTTAACCACCGGCATGCCGCCGGCCACCACCGCGGCAAAGGTCAGCTTGCCGATCAGCGCCGAACAGGCATCGTCCGGACCCAGGCCGGTGTGCAGCACCCAGGGCGCGATCAGGGCGCGCGCGCCATCGGATTGCAGTTCGCGCTCGGACCAGCGGCGAAAGCTCTCCAGGGCATCGGCGGCAAAGCCCAGCAGCCCGTCCAGGCCGCGCCGGCGCCATTCCTTGAACAGCAGCTTGAGCATGCCGGCGCCGTAGGGGTTCTGGCCCAGCAGGCCGAAGGTCAGCGCCGCGTCTTGCCCGAACAGGCGCTGCGCCATGGCGCCAAAGGCCTGGCCGTCGCCGGGCGCCCAGGCGTCCAGCCGGCGCACGCTATCTTCGATGTCCTGCTTCAGGGCCACGCCGCTGCCGTCCGGCCGCACCAGACCGGTGGTGTAGCCGCACTGGGCGAATGCCAGTCCGGCAGCCTGCAAGGCGGGTTTGAGCGCCGCATACGCCGGGCTGCCGACGAACAGCGGATACCAGCTGGACAACACGTCGTGGCGATAGCCGGGAAACAGTTCCTCGGTACGGATGCAGCCACCCAGGCGGTCGTTGCGTTCCAGCACCAGCACCGATTTGCCGCGCTGCGCCAGCAAGGCGGCGCATACCAGCGAATTCATGCCGCTACCCACCACGATGATCTGGGGGTCGGCCGTTGAAGGTTGGGTCATGGGGGGATCCGTTCGATTGCGTCGGGGTCGGTTCGTGGACGTGGCGGCGCGCGTCAATTCGGTTGCAGCAATTCGGTGAACCGGCCCGCGTGGAACACCAGCGGCGTGGCGGCCACGCTGGCCACGCGCAGCACCCGGCCGAACAGCAGCAGGTGGTCGCCCGCCGGGCTCTGCTGGTCGTTGGCGCAGACCAGCGTGGCCACCGCGCCGACGATGGCGGGCACGCCCTCGGGCACTTCGTGCAGCGCGGTGCCGTCGAACTTGTCGGGCACCGCCGGGTCGGCAAAGCGCCGCGCCAGCGCTTCCTGGCCGCAGGCCAGCACGCTGATGGTGAAGTGGCGGCAATCACGAAACGCCGCCAGGTTGGGCGAGCGGTTCACCAGGCTCCACAGCACCAGCGGCGGATCCAGCGACAGGGACGCGAACGAATTGATGGTCAGCCCGACCTTGCGGCCGTCCAGACAGCGCGTGGCCACGATGGCCACGCCGGTCGGGTAGCTGCCCAGCACGCCGCGCAGGACCTTGGGGTGCAGGTCGGTGCTGCCCCAGTCCAGGGCCGCCATCACGCCGCCGCCCGCGATGACTTGGCGGCAATGAAGGCCTCGCACGCCACCGGATCGCTCCACCACGGAAAGAAGCTGGGCGGATGGTTGAAGCCATTGGCCACGGCGTGGGCCAGGTCGGGCGCGTCCCCGGCGGCCTGCAGCAGCTGCAACAGATGCGGCGGCGGGGGCAGCAGCATCGAGTTGGTCCAGTCGACCACCGCGCTGGCGTAGTCCCAGAAGCGCTCGAAGGTCTGCTGCATCCACTGCGCCGTGAATTCGCCGTCGCCGTGCGCCAGGATGGCGTCCAGGTAGACGGCGCAGGCCTTGGTGGCGTTGTTCGAGCCCTGGCCCGTGATCGGGTCGTTGGTGACCACGGCATCGCCCAGCCCGAACACCAGCCGGCCCGACGGCAGCGTCATCACCGGCTTGCGCACCGTGGGCGCGAAGCTGCCGGCCAGGATGCCGTTGGCGTCGGTCAGTTCCACCGACCCGCAGCGTTCGGCCTCCCAGGGCAGGAAGGTGTGCAGGATGTTCAGGCTTTGCAGCAGGTGTTCCTGCGGCGTCTTGATGTCGCGCCAGCAATCCATGGGGCCGCCGGGGACGCCTTCGAACACCATGATTTCGCAGGGGCCGCCGGTGGTCAGCGCGGGGAACACGAAGTATTCGCCCACGCCGGGGATCAGGTTGAAGGCCACGCGCGAGAATGCCGGCGCCGGCGTCATGCCGAACACATAGGTCAGCGCCAGGGCGCGCTGCGGCGTGTCAAAGCGCGAGCGGACGACATCGCGCTCGAACAATTTGACGACGTCGCCCTTGCCGGCGGCCAGCAGCACCAGGTCATGCGAGGCGGCCAGGATTTCCAGCTCGGCCACGCCGCCGTCCTGGATCAGCAGGCGGCCGCCGCGGGCCGCGAACAATTCCATCCAGGCGGGCATCTTGATGCGCTGGTCCACCGCCTGTGCCGGCCGGTCCAGGCGCGCGGCCCAGTCGATCAGTTTGTGGCCGGGGCGTTCGGGGTGCGGCACGGCCAGGCCAATGCCTTGCACGGGCGGGCACTGGGCCTCCCATTGGTTCAGGCCCAGGTCACGCTCGACCTGAAGCGAGGCATCGAACATGCATTGGCTGGACATGACCTTGCCCTGGCGGATGTGGTCCGGCTCGCGATTGGTGACCACGGTGACCTCGTAGCCTTTGTCCAGCAGGCCCAGGGCCAGGGGCAGACCGGCCTGCCCTCCTCCGACGATGGCGATTCGACGCATGGGGTGTTCTCCTGTTTGGCTGCGGACCGCCGCGGTGGCGGACCGTTGCATGGGGTGCGCCGGATCGGCCCGGCGCGGGATGGGGGTCGGACGCGCCCTATTCGGCCAGGCGCGGGATGGCGGGGCGGGCCTGTTCGGGGCCCATGGCGGAATAGCCGCCGTCGGCGGCGTAGTCGGCGCCGGTGACGACGCTGGCGTGGTCCGACAGCAGAAAGGCCACGACCTCGGCGACTTCGGCGGGGTCGCCGACGCGGCCCAGGAGGTGGTAGTCGGCGGCCACACGATCGGTCTTGGCGCGGTCGCCGCCGGTGATTTCGTCCATGACGCGAGACCAGGTCCAGCCGGGCGACACGGAGTTCACGCGGATGCGGTCGGCGGCATAGTCCATGGCGAGGCTGCGGGTGACTTGCAGCATGGCGGCCTTGGAGACGGGATAGAGCCAGCGGCCGGTCTGGGCGACGCGCGACGAGATGCTGGTGAAGTTGACGATGGCGCCCCCGCCTGCGGCGACGAGATGCGGGTGGACGGCGCGCGCGGCCATGACGGCGCTGACGACGTTGATGTCCAGGGCGCGCAGCCAGTCGGCGCGGCCGGAGGCGGCGCCGTCGTCGAGGTAGGTGGCCGCCAGGTTGACAAGGAAGTCGATGCGGCCGAAGTGGGCGGCGGCATCGGCAACGCCGCGGGCAAGCTGGGCGTCGTCGGTGATGTCGACGGGCCAGTAGCGGATGCCGTCGGGGTCGGTGGCGGCCAGGCGTTGGCCGCCGGCAGTGTCGATGTCGAAGACGGCGACGCGTACGCCGTAGGCGCGCAAGGCGGCAACGACGCCGGCGCCGATGAGCGTGGCGCCGCCGGTGACGATGGCGGTTTTGTGAGCCAGGCCTTTCATGGAGGTACCTCGTGTGGGGCGGGATGACGAGGCGGATGGTGGCTGGGTTGTGGCGAGGGGCGTTAGCCGGATCTGGCGTTGGGTATCCGGGGGGTGCGGGGGAATGGGGGGGAGTTGAGGTTTTTAGGAGGGT
>PJUB01000286.1_pt1 | contig 26609 bp, 19 predicted proteins | sample 1512141 | NCBI WGS metagenome assembly PJUB01 (sample SAMN08177677, study PRJNA422409) | Soil metagenome, whole genome shotgun sequencing project. | isolation source: Soil enriched on filter paper: alkali lignin treatment | place: USA: Madison | collected 2015-01-15 | reverse complement strand
TTCTCCTTTGCCCGCTTCACCAGGTCAGCAGGGGTCTTGATGCCTGAGCCGCAGGAAACCGCCATCATGAAAGGGACGTTGGTGATCATGCTGATCGGAGTGAAGTCGGTCCTGATGTCAAAGCCAGCCTCTTTGTTCAGCACGGTCTCCGACGCGGTTGAGGTGGTACCGAACAAGAGCGTGTATCCATCGGGCTTTGAGGCAGCTGCTGCGCGCGCGCCGATCGAACCGGATGCGCCCGCCTTGTTCTCCACGACGAACGGCTGCCCCATCACTGCCTGCAGGCTCTTTGCGACGAGCCGCGCCTGGACGTCCGTCGATCCGCCCGCAGCGAACGGTACGATGATTGTGACCGGCCTGCTGGGATAAGGCGTCTCGGCTGTCGCGGTCGTTGTCCCGAAGCCGGATGCCAGCAGTAGGGCCGCAGCCGCGGCTGCGCGCTGTGAAACTCGAATTTGCGTCATGTGTATGTCTCCTCGTAATTCTTTTTGGGGGTAGTTTCTGTCTGGATCAGTGATCGAGACTTCAGCTTTCAGAATCGGTCGTTAGTGCCTGCTCTGAAGCGATGCCGAATCTGGCAAAGATCTCCGCGTTGTGTTGGCCGATGCCGGGCGGTGCGAAGCGCAAGCTTCCTGGCGTGCGGCTAAGCTTGATGGGGATGCCGGCGCCGCGGTAGCCGTCCATTTCAAGAACCATGTCTCGGTCGTGGGTGTGCTGCAGCTTCAGGGCTTCGTCAACGGTCAGAACAGGGGCGCAGGGCACGCCCGCCGCCATAAGCGTGGAAAACAGGTGCATGCCATCGTGCTCGAGCAGCTTTTCCGCCAGGCGCGCGGTGAGTTGGGCGCGATGGGTCAAGCGGCCGATGTTGGTCGCGTAAGTGGCGTCCTGGACGATTTCCTGGAGGCCAAGATGTCGGCAAAGCGTCGCAAACTGCCGGTCATTGCCAACCGCGATGAAGATGGGAATCGTGCCCGTCTGGTACAGGTCGTACGGCACCAGATTCGGATGCCCATTCCCTGTCCGGGGGGCTTCGCCGCCATAGAGCACGTTGGCGGCGTGGGGATGAAGCAGGGACAACGCCGTGTCGTAAAGCGTCGCTTCCACCATTTGCCCCTTTTCTGAGCGCTCGCGTTCATAGAGCGCAAGCATGACGCCAAGCGCCGCCTGCATGCCTGTGGCCGCGTCCACCAAGGGGATGCCAATCCGCGCCGCGTTCACAGCGGGATCGCCATTGGTGCTCATCAGACCCGACATGGCCTGGATGGCGGCGTCATAACCTGGCAACCCGCCGAACTGACCCGTCTCCCCGAATCCGGAAATCCGGCAATGGACCAGCCGGGGGAACCTTGCCGACAGCGTCGACAGGTCATCGATGCCCCATTTGCGCCAAGTGCTCAACTTGAAGTTCTCGATCAGCACATCGGCAGATGCCAAAAGCGAAAGGAGTGCGTCCAGCCCGCTGTCTGAATTCAGATCCAGCGCGACATTCTTCTTGTTGCGATTGAGGCCCTGGTAGTAGGGCGCGCTCCCATCCGCGACTGGAGGTCCATAGCGTCTTGTGTCGTCGCCGTCGAAGGACTCTACCTTAATGACATCTGCCCCATGGTCACCAAGAATCTGACCTGCATACGGGCCCGCCAGAACCCTTGATGCATCGACGACAACCACGCCCTCGAGCACGGACTGCGTTGCGCTCATAACCAATCTCCCATGAATGTGCGGACTTCCAGCGCCTCGGAGGGCACGCGTCACGCCTTGGGCTGGATTCTATGGATGCATACTTCATGTGTCAACGTGCAGTAATATATACTGCACAGCAGAATTAAAAGGCAGCGGGGCGGCAGGGGAGCAATACGTGATGAGGCAGGAGCATGCTCTACACTTCCGGCGTCGACTTCTACGGATAAGTGTCTTGGCTCGAACTTCAAACTTATTGACCGACCTGCGCGCGACGCTGGACGAGAAAAAGGATTCAAGGCATTTCGTCACGGCGCTGAGCCGCGGCTTGGATATCCTTGCGCTGTTCACACGTGACGTCACAGCAATGGGCAACGAGGAAATCGCGCGCAGCACAGGGCTCGCCCGGTCGACGGTGACACGCTTGACCTACACGTTGGCAACAACGAAGCACCTGGTGTATGACAGTGCGCTCAAGAAGTACAAGCTGGGTCCTGCGACGATGTCATGGAGTTACGCTGTCATGGACAGCGTCGCAGGTGTCCAGGCGTTGAGCCCTTTTTTGCAGGACTTCGCGGACCAGATGAGGGCCTCCACGGTCGCGCTCAATATTCAGGCCGGCTCGGAAGTAATCTATGTCGCCCGCGTATCGGGACCTGCCCAGGTGCAGATGAGAACGGGCATCGGGACTCGGCTCAAGCTTTGGCAGGCTGCGGCTGGTAGAGTCTTCTGGTCGATATCTGATGAAACCAGGAAGCACGAGGTTCTACAGGAATTGCAGAACCAGCCAAGCGACATTCGGGACCGGATCGTGGAAGAAATGGAGGCGGCCCAGGCCGAATGGGACCGTTACGGATTCTGCACGAGCATCGGCGCCTGGCGTCTTGGAATCAACGCTGTCGCATGCCCTTGCGGAGATGGTTCAGAGAACGGTTGGAAGTACGTAGTGTCTTGTGCAGGGATGAGCGAGGAATACGATTTGGAAACGCTCAAGCACAAGATTGCTCCGCAGCTGAAAGACTTTGCGCGTTTTCTGGCGCCCAAGCTCGCCACTTGCTAATTCGCCACAGGTGGCTGATCGGTTGAGGCTATGGCAGTTTCGGCGAGCCCGCGACTTGCGCGTGCAGCAGGACTTTGATTGAACTGGCCCCGTCCACGCCGGAGTGCCGAAGCTGCTGCCCAGTGGGGCAACAGCGTCTTGTGGGGCGCCGCCTAATCGTTGCGGTCGCGGCTTGCCGGATGCCTCGCGGACGGTCACTGGGTTCGGAGCGACCCAAGATTTGCGCTGATCCAAGACGCTACGTCGGTAACCGGAATCCCTCTGCGCTGATTGAACGTCCCGCTTTTGTCCCACGACATACCCCTACCTTGTGCAAAGGCAGCGCGGTACTTACTCATCATGTTCTGCGGGTCGCGCGACAGTTCATCCAGCAAATAGTCGACGCTCCAGGCCGAACGGGTGAAGGGGCGGCCGAGGCCCGCTTGCAGTTTGTCGGCGACTTCGCCGTATGTCACGGTGTCGCCGGCCAGATAAACGATCTCGTTCCGGATGCGAGGCGTTGCGAACACGATTTCGGCGGTCAGCACGCCAATATCATCTGGCGTCGTCAGTGTGACGGCGGTGTCGAGCGTGCCAAGCCCATGGACGGCATCGTTCTGGAGGTCAACGACGCCGAACTCGGGCTCGAACAGGTAACTCATGAACATGCCGGTCGAGATGATGACCCACTCGGTCTGGTGCTGGCTGCGCAGCAGTTCGCGCACGTCCAACTGTGCGTCGAAGATGTCTTGCGGGCCGCCACGACCGATCACGTCAAAGTCGACTCCGAATTGCCACGGGAAATACCGCGGGATGCCTGCCTGCAAGGCGGCGCGGGCAAGCTTCATCGGCGTGTCGATTCCCGCTGCGTAGCCGGCACATCCGATCACGGTGTCATACCGCGCAAATACAACCGCCAGCTCATCGATGGAACTCCTTACAAGATCGCCTACAACGATTTCAATGCCGAGGCCTCGGATCTCCGCGATATCATTTTGCTTGCTTGGCTCGCGCGACTCGACGGCGCTTGCGCGCAGCAGCACGCTGATCTTTGCGCCCTCGACGTCTTTGGCTTTACGCGCAAGATTGCGTAGCACCGGGAGACCGAGTTCGCCTGCCCCAAGTACAAGGATGTTTTTAGACGTAGAGTTAAGGTCTGTTTGGTTCATGGTGAAGCCCTCTTCAGATTTCGATGAGGCAGTCTAGCAACGCTTTATCGTGAATGTAAGAAGGTACACGCGTGATACTGGGAGCTGCATGTGATGGATCGAGACGAAATTCTCCGATACTCACAGACCGTTTGTGACGGCCTGCGAGACGATGACGATGGGCTGCGGCGAGAGGTACTCGCACATGCTGGTAGCCGCTGGTCTCTGGGTGTTGTCCACACGCTCGGCGTTTATGGAAGGCTGCGGCATGCCGAGATCGGCAGACGCATGCATGGAGTCACGCAAAGAATGCTGACGCTCACCTTGCGGCAGCTCGAACGGGATGGCTTAGTGTTGCGGCATGACTTCGAAGAGGTGCCTCCCAGAGTCGAATACGAACTCTCTGATACAGGCATGGAGTTGCTCGTCCGCATGGTCCCGCTGTGGACCTGGATTGTCGAGAATGCGGACCGCTTCCGAGAAGCGCGGCAAAAGTTTGACAGGCTCCAGAGTGACGGTGGCAAAGGCCACTCTACGTGAGCTGTTCTGGCCGGAGGGGGCTTGTCGCAGATCTACGCGAAAGACGCTTCTTGGCACAAAGCGGGGGTGCATCGCCGCGCAGGGGAGATACAGCGGGCGACCCATGCTGCAAATGCTGGCTCGCACCTGGCCTACTTGGTTTCGATATTCGCGACAGCAGAGACCTCCAGCATCATTCACACAGAGCGAAGACTGTGCACTTCCTACGGCTTCTTCGGCAATACGGTCGATCGCCCGGAACGTCACCCGCGCTTGCCCTTCGAAGTTGCCGGCTTGTGATTGCCCTTGTTCATTAGTTAAGCCGATCCGGCCGGATGGCACCTGCGCAGGCATGCTGACCGGTCGGAATGTACATATTGGAAATAGAGCGTTTGATACGCAAGGCTCTGTTGTGTTTGACGCAAGTCACCTACTGCCTTGGCAACGTTAAAGTTCTGACGCCTCATGCCGTATTGGTGGTACCTCGACATTTACAGAAAGGAGCAATTGTGGCGATAAACAGCATCAGTGGTACTTCTCGGATCAGCAGCCTCACGGACCTGTGGGCAGAAAAGATCCAGGCCAACAAGGAAGCCAAGGGGGGCTCGCGGCAGGACGCAGTTTCGGTGTCAGAGGAAGGCAAGATCCGCGTTAATAATCCTGCCGCCGCTAAAGTGGCAAACGCACAGGCTGCCGAGGAAACCGACAACGAGGACGAGTTCACTCGCCAGATCAAGCAATTGCAGAAGCAGCTCAAGCTCATCATGGACCAGATCGCCAAAATTAAGGCGAGCGGCATGTCGGACGAGATGAAGGCGCAGCAGATGATGGCGCTCAATGCCCAGGCAGTGCAGATTCAAGGCCAGATCACGAAAGTGCTTGCGCAGCAGGCCAGCGCCGCGAAAAAGAACGGTGGGGTGTCCGCGACTGCCTGACCCTTCGCGAATTTTACCGGTGTGGGGCGCTCGAACCTTCGAGGCGCATCGAAGTGGAACTATCGCGCGGCCTTCGCGAGTGTCCATTCCATGACGTTGCGCCTCACACCGCTCCGCTGCCCTAAAGGCAGGATCCCAACTTGTGTGACGTAATCAGGCCGATGTCAGCGGCGCATCTCCCGCATTTTATTGTCCTGACGATGATGTCATTCCCCACTCGCACTGTCACTTTCTACGGCCTCGTCCGGTATAGACAGTAATGCCTCCGCATTCGGCGGGCGACGACGGGTCTCATCATGAAAGTTGCCTCACGCTCTATCGGTTCCCCATCCGGAAGCACGTCCAGCGACGCCTCGCCGCGCAAGTGGTTCTTTGTTATTCACGGCTGGGCGGGTTTGAAGCTAAGCGTGCTGATGGCGTTTATCTGTTTGACCGGAACCCTTGCGGTCATCTCGACCGAGCTGGATTGGCTCGTCCATTCTGAAATGAGAGTCGAGCCCGCATCGAGTTTGGCGAGTTGGGGAAAGATGGCCGGCGCCGCCCAGGCCGCGCATCCCGACTGGACGTTGCTATCGTTCACCGCGCCTTACGCCTCACGCTTCGCCGCAAGGGCGTTGATGCGCACGCCGCAGGGCGAACAGCGGTTTGTGTGGGTGGATCCTTACCTGGCGGTCGTGACGGGCGACACGTCCTGGTTCAACATCCAGCGCTGGTTGCGCAACACGCACCGGCATCTGTTCTTGCCGACCCAATGGGGGGTGCCGTTGGTGTCGGCGCTTTCGCTGTTGCTGATCGCGCTGGTGGTCACCGGCCTAGTCATCTACAAGCGCTGGTGGCGCGGCTTTCTGGCGTGGCCGCGCTGGGGAAAGCGCCGGTTGGCCTGGGCCGACGTGCATCGGCTGGTTGCGGTCTGGAGCTTGTGGTTCACCTTGCTCATCGCCGTGACGGGCCTGTGGTACTTGATCGAGTCCCTGGGAGGGCATGCGCCGCCGTTGCCGGCGCTGTCGTCCAAGGAACCCCGCTCTGCATCTGCGCCGCTACACCCAAGCGAGATTGACGCGGCCGTGGACGAAGCGCAACGTGCGTGGCCCGGGCTGACCATCCGCGTCCTGCGTCTGGAGGCGGGGGGCAGGGCGGTGCAGCTTGAAGGGCAGACAGACGCCTGGCTGGTGCGTGACCGCGCCAACGCCATTCGCATTTCTTTGCCTAGCGGGGCGTCCACCCGCCGCAGCGCGGACGAGCTCGACGTGCATCAGCGCATTTCAGAGCTGGCCGACCCGCTGCATTTCGGTGCTTTTGGCCCCTGGCCCGTACGCGCCATCTGGTTCCTGTTCGGTTCCATGCTGACCGCGCTGAGCGTGACGGGTGCCTATCTCTATGGGCTGCGCATCGCGGGCGCCAGCGCCAAGATCCGCGCCAAGGCGGGGCATGACGGGCCGCCGGCCTTGCCGCTGCGCGAAGCCTGGGCGGGCATGCGGCGATGGCGATGGGTGGCCGTGATCCTGCTGGTGATGTCGCAAGGCTTGTTTCTGGGGGAGGCGATGGGCTGGCTGCATCTTTTCTGACCGCCGGAATTTGAAGGGCTGCGACGCGCGCGGTGGGGCAAGCGCCAAGGTTTCCAGTATTATTAACGGCTCTCATTCGCAATTAGATTTGTTTGCAGATCCTGGTGCCATGTCTCAATCTTGCGCGTCCCGTCCTTCGGCCTTGAACGGTCTGTATGTCGATCATCATCAATGGCTGTGTGGCTGGTTGCGTAAACGGCTGGGCAACGCATGGGATGCCGCGGATCTCGCGCATGACACGTTTCTTCGCGTGTACGCCAGCAACCGCTCGCTGGAAATGCCGGAACCCCGGGCATTCCTGACCCATGTAGCCAAGGGGCTGGTGGTGGATCTGTGGCGGCATCGCAATGTTGAAAAAGCCTATGCCGAATCGATCGCGGCCTTGCCTGCCGACACCGTTCCCTGCGCAGAAAAGCGCGCCCTTATTCTGGAAGCGCTGTCCAGCATCGACCGCATGCTGGACGCCATGCCCGTGCGGGTGCGCAATGTGTTCCTGCTGGCGCAGCTGGACGGCTTGAACTACGCCGATATTGCCGCTGAGCTGGGCGTGTCCGTGCGCACGGTCAACCGCCACATGCAGCAGGCCTACCTGGCGTGCCTGACCGCCATCGATGCATGACGGCCGGACACATTCCTGATGCGCTGCTGGCCGAAGCGGCAGGCTGGATGGCCCGGTTGCACGACGCGCCGGACGATGAAGCCAACTTGCGCGCCTTGCATCGCTGGATGGCAAGTAGTCCCGCGCATGCCCAGGCGTGGGAGAAGGCCGAGCGTGTCATGGGCACCTTCGGCCAGGTGCCGCCGGCCATGCGCGCACAAGCGCTGCAAGGGCTGGCCCGGCCGGACCGCCGCCGGATGGCGCTACGGCTGCTGGGTCTGATCGCCGTTGCGCCCGTATCGTATCTGGCCTGGCGTACCCAGCAGTCCGATCTGGAAAGCGGCACCGGCCAGATCCGCCAGGACACGCTGGCGGATGGCACGACGTTGACGCTGGATACCGGCACACGTCTGGACATCCGGTACACCGACACCCTGCGCGCCGTCTGGCTGCGGGCAGGGCGCGTGTATGCCGCCACGGCGGCAGACGCCGGCGGGCGCGCACGACCCTTCATCGTCCAGACGCCGATGGGCGCCGTGCAGGCGCTGGGCACGCAATTCACGGTCAGCCTGCAAGATGACGGCGTGGGGGTGAACGTGTATGACGGCGCCGTACGGGTGAGCCCCAGCGGCAGCGCTGGCAGCCAGATCGTGCCCGCCGGACGACGGGTCCGTTTCAATGCGGGGGGCATGCTCAGCGAGGCGGGCTTGTCCGAGTCGGCGCCTGCTTGGACTTCTGGCGTGCTGACGGCCGATGACATGCGGCTGACGGACTGGGCAGCGGCCATGGCGCGATATCGCGCGGGCGTCATCCGATGCGCGCGCGACGTTGCGGACCTGCGCGTATTCGGCTCGTTTTCGGTGTTGGATACCGATACCAGCCTGGCGCTGTTGGCGCGGACATTGCCGGTGCAGATCGTGTTCAGGACCCGCTATTGGGTGGAGATTCAGGGGCGCAGCGCTTGACGCGCGCATAGGACCGCCGCAGGCCGAGTTGCCGCCATGGCATCTTTTTCGGCGTCCTTCGGTGTACAGGATATAGGCCTTGAAACCGCATCGGTATCAGGCCGGGTCCTACCCGGACCATTACCTGCCTTCTCCCTGATATTTCTCTCTTGCGGCGTCTTCCTTATGTCCCATTCCCGTTCCTTCGTGGTTCGCACCACCACGATGCTTTGTCTTTCCGTCCTGTTGCCGTTGACCGGCACGGCCGCGCTCGGGCAGTCGGCCGCCGAACAGGCGACCACGCGCGATTACCGCCTGGCGCCGGGTACGCTCGGATCGGTGCTGGCGCAGTTTGCGACGCAGGCGGGCGTGCGCTTGTCGTTTGGCGGCGGCATGGTGCAAGGCTTGCAGTCGCCCGGCCTGAATGGCAACTACACCGTGGAGGCGGGCTTTGCCGCGCTGCTGTCCGGCACCGGCTTGAGCGCTGTGCGCGCGGGCGCCAATGAATACACCTTGTCTGCGGCCGCTGCGCCGGTGGCTCAGTTGGAAGCGGTGACGGTCACGGCGGCCTACTCGAGCGGGCTGATGCCGGCCTTCGCGGGCAACCAGGTGGCCAGCGGCGCCAGCGCGGGCATGCTGGGCGAAAAAAGCATCATGGATACGCCGTTTTCCATCACCGCCTATACCAGCGCGCTGATGCAACAACAGCAGGCGCAAAGCGTGGCGGATGTCGTGTCCAACGATGCGTCGGTGCAGAACACCAACCCGCGCACCAGTCGCTTCGATCAGTTTTCGATTCGTGGCTTTCCCGTGTTGAACAGCGACATCGCGCTCAATGGGCTGTACAGCGTGTTGCCGACCTATGCCCTGGCCGTGGAAAGCCTGGAGCGCGTTGAAGTGCTGAAAGGCCCCAACGCGCTGTTGAACGGCATGCCGCCCTCTGGCGGCGTGGGCGGCGCCATCAACGTCGTGCCCAAGCGCGCAGGTGATACGCCGACCCGGCAGGTAACGGCCAGTTATGGCTCGGACGATGTCGCGGGTGGCCACGTCGACCTGGGCCAGCGCTTTGGGGACAAGGGCGAGCTGGGCATCCGCGTCAACGGCGCGTACAAAGGCGGCGACACGGGCGTGGGGTCGCAGCATACGACGCGCGGCCTGATGACGCTGGGCATGGACTATCGCGGCGAACGCACGCGCTGGTCCGTCGATGTCGGCCATCAGGACCGCAAGGTGGACGCGCCGCAGGAGCGTGTGGGCGTGGCAGCCGCCGCACCCGTGCCTGACGCACGCCGCGTGGATCGCGGCTACGCGCCTGACTGGACGTATTCCAACTCGCGAGACAGCTACATTGCGCTGCGCGCAGAATACGACGTGACCGACAGCACGATGGTGTACGGCGCATTCGGTGCGCGCGATGGCGACTACAAATTCCTGCGCATGAACGTCACCGTGCGCGATGCGGCCGGCAACTTTGGGTCCAGCCCCAGCTACTTCCTGCGCGACGAAAACGTGCAGACGGGCGAAATCGGTGCGCGGACGCGCTTTGCCACGGGCGCGATCTCGCATTCGGTGGCGTTCAGCGCCACGCAGTTCGAAAAGACCTTCGGCAACCTCAGCTACGATTTCGCGCCGGTTCAATCCAACCTTTTCTCGCCCTTGCCGACGACGGCGCCGTCGCTGGCGGGCTTGAGTTCTGACATCCCCCGGTCCGGCAAGTCTCGCCTGACCAGCATCGCGCTGGCCGATACCTTGTCCGCGTGGGACGAGCGCGTGCAGCTGACGGTAGGCGGGCGTTCGCAGCGGGTCGTGACGGATCAATACGATGAAAGCGGCAGCCTGACCAGCCGCTATGACGAGCGCAAGATCACCCCGGCCATCGCGCTGCTGGGCAAGCCGTCGCAGCACGTTTCCCTGTACGCGAACTACGTCGAAGGACTCAGCGAAGGACCCACGGCGCCGTTGACCGCCGTGAACGCCAACACGGTGTTTGCGCCGATCAAGTCCAAGCAGATCGAAGCCGGCGTGAAGGTGGAATACGGTGACGTGGGCGCGACCCTCAGCGCTTTCCAGATCCGGCGTCCCAGCGGGCTGACCGATCCGGTGACCGGCATCTACTCCGTGAACGGCATGCAGCGCAATCGCGGGCTGGAACTCAACGTGTTTGGCGAACCCGTGTCCAATGTGCGCCTGCTGGCGGGCCTGATGTATCTGGATGGCCGACTGACGAAGACAGGCAATGCGCTGACGGAAGGCAATGTGGCGCCGGGCACGCCGCGCTACAGCATGAACGCGGGCGTGGAATGGGATACGCCGTTCCTCCCCGGGTTGACGGTGACGGCGCGCGCCTTGCGCACCACCTCGCAGTATCTGGACGCTGCGAACAACAAAGAGATTCCTGGCTGGACGCGGGTTGACGTCGGCGCGCGTTATGCGTTCCGCGCAGGCAACACGCCGGTCACACTGCGCGCCACGGTGGAAAACGTCTTCAACAAGGCTTACTGGGCCTCAGCATCTTCCAATGGACTGACGATCGGTGCGCCGCGTACGGTGCTGTTGTCTGCGACCGTGGACTTCTGACTGACGAGAGTTTCCAGGCCGGATCGGGGGGGGCACGAACGCTGATCTCGGTGGCGGTAATCAGCATGGGCAGAAGGAAAAGGGCGTAAATGGTGGGGCATCGTGGTCCGCCGCGCGAAGTTAAATTTGCATCGCTGGTGACAGTCCACTTCTGGCGCGAGCTCCCGTTGATGACGGGCCCTTCCCGTGCGGCGCAGTCGGGCCGAAGAAAGGTAAGAAGGTCGAGAAGCAGCCAGCATTCCCGGGCAAAGGAAAGGAGCGCGAGGGTTTTCTCACTGCCGGTCAGTGGGACGCGCTCGCTTCAGGCGGCCGAGCATGAGCACTGGCTCCGTGTGGTGGGCTCCAGATAATTGCCATTGGCCATTGACCAGAACTAACAGCGCATGGTGACGCCAGTCTCGCCACCTTCCGATGTTGACGACTGATCGCCATTGAGTTGGTAGGCGATCATCGCTTTGGGAGAGAGCAATGCAACTAAGTTTCAGTAGTGCGTGGGCAGGAGAAAGGCGGATGCAGGACGACGTCCAAGACGCACCGGTGGTACGTGAGGTGGGCGGCCTCTATCGAGCCGCTACCCCCCAAGAGTTGCTACGCGCGGCTGCGCATCAATTGGAGGGGGCGCTGAATAGGCGGTTGCCAGTGGCCAAACCATCGGCCGCGATCGACTATATCGTGACGCGGCTGGCGCTGTCGGACGTCGAGGTGTTCGGCGTAATGTTCCTTGATGCGCAGTTGAGAATGATCGCCTTCGAAGAAATGTTCAGAGGCACGCTGTCTGAGACGAGCGTGTATCCACGCGAGGTCGTCAAGGCGGCTATTCGGCACAACGCGCATTCCATCTTGATTGCCCACAACCATCCTTCGGGTTCGTCACAGCCAAGCAAGGCGGACGTTGAGGTTACGCGGCGCTTGAAGGAAGCCGTGGCTCTGGTGAATGTCACATTGGTCGATCACGTGATCGTGGCGGCAGGTAGCGGCCACTCTATGGCGAAGATGGGCTGGATCTAGACTTGCCTGTATGCGTCCAACAGCCGAAGACCGAACGGTCTTCGGCTGTTTTTTTACGCGGCTAGTAGCTGCTTGGCGGTTATCCTCTTTTGAAGCTCCGCCGGCGCCACGGCTCCCGAAAGCAGTCTTTCCAAATATTCGCCCAGCTTCGCCCATGCTGCTTGTTTCTCGTCGGCGTAGTCGTAGAGCTGGTAGTGCCGCCTGACTCGGTTCTTGCCCGTGTGAATAACGTGATTTTGGCAGCGGTCGATGATGTTTGGATCGATTCCTAGCGACTCCATGATCGTCGACCCCGTCCGCCGTAAATCATGAGGCGTCCAATTGCCGTTTTGGCCTTTGCCGAGAACCAGGGAGTTGTCCGAAGCGCGACGTGCTTTGGGCTTTCCGTTGAACATGGCTTGCCGATCTTTGATTTGCTTAGTAAAGGCCTGCTTGTACATCGGTTGGTCCACCTCCGCGTCATCATTGTCGCGCGAAGGTAGGAGCCAGCGGGATGATCCTGCCAGGCTAACAAGGGTCTTGAAATGCTTGACTGCGAAGGGTGAAAGGAAAACCAGATGGTCGCGCTTCTGTGATTTTCTGCCCTTTACGTTCGCCTTAGGAATGAACCACGTGCCTTCTCGGAGATCGAGATGAGTAATTTCAGTTAAGTGCAATTCCCCTATCCGGCATAGCGTGCTCAAACAGATCCAGGAGACTGCCTGCAACGCCTTGGACGGAGGCTTCCTCTTTCGCTTGTCATCCGAAGCGAGATACTGCTCCTCCAACTCGCGGTATCGAGTCTGGAGCTCGACAATCTCGATGGGAGGGAGAACGCGTTCGCGCGCGTTATCCGGGTCGTAATCGTCCGCCAGGAGCACCCCGAGTTCAACCAGCTCAACCGGATTTCCTTCCGAAAGCAGCTTTCGCCATGGTTGGCGCTTCTCTGCCCAATGGAACATCTGACCCAGTATTTGGTAGGTCACCTCGGCAAGCCGATTGCAGCCGCGACCGACAATCGAGCGGATTACTCGCTCAATATCCTTCTCGCGAATTGATCGCACGGGAGTATCACCGATCAAAGGAAGCACGTCTTTTTCAATGATGCGCTTCACTTCGGTGTTGCCATCTGCTCGCTTCACTCCCGATTCCAGCCACCTTTTATACATCTCTTGGAACAAAAGGGCGTCGGTCGTGGCCTCTTGTTCAGCGGCGGTTACCGCGGCAGATTCCGCTGCCATAGCTTCCCGCACCTGGGCTTTTTCCAAGTCGCGGACGGCCGACGGATTGCGGCCCGCCTTGATGTCCGCCCGCGCTTTGTTCCTGGCGGAGCGGATCTCGTCGAGGGTGCGTTCTGGCCATGAGCCGCAGTAGAATCTCTTTACCTTGTCGCCCATGCGGTAGGCGTATCGCCACACCACGGCCATCGTGCCGCGCTGAATGCGGATCTCCCCAGTCAGGCCGTCTCCATCGGCCAGGTGATCACCGGCCCATTCCGCCGGCACCGCTTCCAGTTCTTTGACGGTCCACCGCGCACCTTTTCCGCGTTTTGGGTATCTCGTCATATTTCCTCGAATCTCTCCATTCTTCTGTCTCAAGCGCCATATGGGACAACATATGGGACAACATTTTTGCGGCTGTCAGCGTACATTAGCGAACGTCGACGAACAAGGAGATTTGTATAAATCCTTATGAATCAGTTGGTTATTCGTTCGCTGACGTTCGCTGACGTTCGTGCGTTTCTAATTTGGGAGCAGAGGGTCGTGAGTTCGAATCCCACCGCCCCGACCAAAAAATCAAAGGCCGCCAGCGATCACAATCGCTGGCGGCCTTTGCCATTTCCGGGGGGTGACGCTATTGCGATCGCTACTAACGATATTGCATGGTGATGGTGGCGGTGGCGTTGGCCAGACCGGGCGAAATCGCGCCGGGCTGCAGGCGCCGGTACTGGGCGCGGAACTTCAACGGAAAAAGCCCGGCGTCGGTGATTAACGGCTGTCCATTGGCCGGTTGGGTGAATCCCAATGCCAACGGCGTGCCGTTTTCGTCCTGGATCTGCAAGCCGACATTGCGCGCGCTGATCGGGGTAGCGTCCAGGCCGATGATGCCTTGGGCTTCGTTTTCACGGTTGCCGCTGTAGACCGAATAGGTCATTTTCATCGCGCCGCTGCAGTTCAGATTGACCTGGAAGGCGCGTCCGGCTTGCGCGGGCGCATCCGATGCGTCGAAAGCCGACAGCGGAATCCGGCCCATCGGAACGTTCGTGTCCGGGACCGTGCAGCTGCCGCGAATGACGCGAATGGAGGGAATCGTCAGATTCAGCACCCGCAGATCCGGTCCACCGCTTTGTTTGTAGGTAAGGGTGACGGTTGCGGGGCGGGTAACGCCCAGATCAATGTCGCCTTGGTGCGGCATTTTGGCTGTGGCGACCAGTTCGATGCGAAACCACTCTACGGTCCAATAGAATGCCGGAATGCCCGCAACACCTCCCGAGACAGAGGGTGCATTGGTGATATATGGCAGCCAATTGGTGACTGCGCCCATTCGCGCCTGGATTCCGACCCCGGCTACGCCGCTGGGGTAGATGGGAGGCGATGACCCCGGAATAGGAGGGCCCAGGCCTTCCAGCAAGATTTCCCGGGTGACTCCGGTGAGCACGTAGGTATCGCAAAAGATGTAGGGTTTGGCTGTGCTGTCGTCCGGGGATGTGGGAAATCGACCATCTGAGTCCGGTTCAATGCGGGCACGCGCCAAAACGTTGCTGCTGGTGGGTCCAGCGCTGTCTTGTGTCCAGTCATGGCGGTCAGCGGGCAGCACAATCGTTGCGGGCAAATCGTAGGTCAAATTGTAGGGATAGCCGCCTTCTTGCCAAAGTCTGCAACTGCCTGCGGCATTGGCAGCATGGCAATAAAGACCACTAGCGATAATTGCCACTGCATGTAGCGCGGCCGAGAGAGTGGATTTCATCACAGAGTCGATACAGGATTCACAAGGAAAAAAATGCCGCCGAGGAAAGCTTCCCGGCGGCTATTCGGGCATGGGCGCCCGGACATATTGCGGCTTAGTTGTAGACCATCGAGTAGGTCACGGACGAGCTGACCGCACCCGACGTGGCCGCGCCGCCGGTCGCCACGTACTGGGCAAAATAATCCAGTTTGGCATCACCGGTGGTGGTGTCGATGTTGGCGGTTTGCGATGCCACGCCCGGGCTCACGGCGGTCGTCCCGTCGCCTTGCAGCAGGCCGACCTGGACATTGGTGGCGCCGCCCGCTGCGGTGTTCTTCAGGCGGTGCGTCAGGGCATCGACGTTGGTGCCGGGTTCGAACCAGGTCGCGACGGTACCCGACTGGGTCGTGCAACCTGAGACGGCGATCGAAAACGGCGTGCGCCCGGAGGTGGCGCCATCGGCCGGCAGGGCGGAGGTGGCCACGGTGGGCAGCGTGACCGTGAAGTCGGTAGCGCCGGTGCCGTTGCCATTGATGGTGCACGTCTGCGCCGAGATGTTGCCGGTGAAGGTGATGGTGCCGTCGGCGGCGTGGGCGGCCGAGCTGAAAGCCAGCGCCAGAGCGGCGGCGACGGTGACGGTCGAGAACGAATGCTTCATGGGTATTTCTCCAAATGTGTCGTTGCCATGGGCGCGACAGCGGTTGTGGAAAAGGGATTGCCTTGCGCAGCTTCGATACACCGGCATCAGAACAACGGCCGGCGGCCGGTAATCAAGAGCTGGTTTCGGCCCGCACAGATTGCGCTTTTATCGTCGGCGTAGATATTGGAAATTTCCAGAAATAGAACTGTATGGATGGCTCGATATGCGATGGCCAGGCATTTTCTTTTTTTTGAATGCTGCGATTACGCATACTCAGAAGAAGCGTAAATCGCGCAGTGCGGTATAGAGTTCTGAATCGTTCCTGACGCCGATCTTTCGCATCGCGGATATCTTGTGTGCGCTGGCGGTCTTGACGGTACGGTTGATTTTCACCGCGACCTCCGTCATCGACATGCCCGCCGCGAACAAGCGCAATACCTCCAGTTCCTTGTCACTGAGCGAGCCGCCACGGACCGTGTGCCGGCTTTCACCCAGCAAGGCCTGTATCGTTGGCGATTGATAATCCAGGCCGCCGCCCACGCGTTCCAATGCGATGGCGATATGGTTCAACGGATCGCGCTTGCTCACGACGGCGGCTACGCCGTTTTCGACAATGATGCGGATGATCGCGGCGTTGTCCTGCATCGTGAAGACGATGATTTTCATGCAGGGATATTGCCGCTGGATCCACTTCATCAACGTGAGGCCGTCAGCAGCGTCTTCCCGTGGCAGCGAGTAATCCGCGATCAGCAGGTCGCAGGTATTGCGGGTCAGCAGCTCCCGCAACCCGCTGATGGTGGAAGTGCGCCCGATAAGATCGATGGCGGGCAAATCTCCCAAGATCTGTCCTAGGGCGGTGAGAACCAACGGATGGTCGTCGATGGCGATGACTCGCATGATGTCTATGCTCCTTAAGGGGTGGGACAAGGAAACGTACGCACTGGCGCTGGGCGCGGGCGCGAGCTGGGAAGCGGAATGAGGCGGCTGGAACGGCGTCGGGATGCCAAAGGCGGGCATCGCATTGCGCTGGGACGCCATCGTCGGCGTGGCGATGGCGGGGAGCGGGGAGTGGGGCAGGCAAGGGCGGGTCGAGCACAGGCAAGGGGCGCGCCAGGGCGGTGCCGAGGCGCAGGTCCCGTCGGTAACCGTCGGCAACGCGTTGCGGGGTGACTCGGGCTGCCGCCAGCAAGGCTAGGCGGCGCGAGCAAGGCTCGGAGGATGGCGCTTCTGCTTGCTCAAGTTTCTAGTCAGCAATCCCGCGGGGGACGCGCCAAAATCGCGCTTGCGATTTCCGTGCCGAAAACGAATCTACTCAACGGAATTATCGCCGCCAGAATCATGAGCGCATGGATAACGTATTTTGAAAATAGATGGATTTTTGCGCATGCAAGAAGCTCCGGCGCGTGTGGAAGATTCTAATTTTCAGATATCCATATGCCCTTTTTTTGCAGGGCTACACGATGCTAGCAGCGTTTTGGAAATATCCAATATTCGGAACAACAGGCTACCGGCATTATGAGTCGGCCTGTCGTACCGTCTTATCCGATTGCGGCAAGCGCCGCGGGCGGGAAGGTTTTTTGGTGCGCCGCGCATTCATCAATCTACTGCCCTGATTCGCGTTCACGCATAACGGGCTTGAGGAGTAATCGTATGAAGAAAATGATCGCTGTCATCGGCGCCGTGGCGGCCACGCAATTGGCGGTCCTGCCCGCCGCGCACGCCGTGGATGGCACCATCACCGTTAACGGCATGGTGTCGTCGCAGACTTGCACCATCAACGGCAACGGTTCCGGCGCCGCAGACTTCGCCGTGGTCTTGCCGACCGTGGCCGCGCCCGCCTTGACGACCGACGGCGCGGTCGCCGGCCGTACGCCGTTCACGATCGCAGTGACGGGTTGCTCGACCAAGTCGGGTTCCGTCGCGACCTGGTTCGAGCCGGGTACCAATGTTGACCCGACGACGAACCGCTTGAAGAACACCGCATCTGGCGGAGCCACCAATGTCCAGATCGGGCTGCAGAACGCCGATCTGTCGGCCATTATTCCCGGCACCGCGTCGCAGACCGCCAACATCGATACCACGTCGGGCGACGCAAGCCTGAGCTACTACGCCCAGTATGTGGCCTCCGGTGGCGCCGCCGGCGCCGGGGCGGTGAATTCTTCCATCACGTACCTGATGTCCTACAACTAAAGGCATCTTCCGGGTGCGCCGTCGGCGCACCCGTTTATGTGACCTTGCCGCCGTGCCGGTCGCGTTTTCCAAGCTAAAGATTGACTTCGGGGCGAACCATGAAAAGCGTTCTCCGGGGCGTGCTCGCGTGCGTCCTGAGCATGTGTGCCGTATTACCTGCCGCCGCGAGCGTGGTGATTACCAATACCCGCGTGATCTACGCAGCGCAGGCTCGCGAGGTGACCGTGCAGCTGGCCAACAAGGGTCAGCAGCCGGTGCTGGTCAGCGCCTGGATCGACGCAGGCAATGCCAAGGACCGCCCGGGCGATGCCGAGGTGCCCTTCACGATTACGCCTCCACTATTCCGCATGGACCCGGACAAAGGTCAGGCGTTGCGCATATCGCTGACCCAGGCCACCTTGCCGCCTGATCGAGAGTCCGTGTTCTGGTTGAACGTGCATGAGGTGCCGCCTGTGGCGCAGGAAGCGATTGACGGCAAGAACGTCATGCAGCTCGCGTTGCGCACGCGCATCAAGCTGTTTTACCGGCCCAAGGATCTGGCGGGCCGGCCTGAGGATGCGCCGCCCCTCTTGACCTGGAACCTGGTATCCAGTGCGAACGCGGTGGTGTTGCGCGTTCAGAATCCGTCGGCCTATCACGTGTCGTTCGCGGGGGTCTCGCTGCAGCTCAATGGCAAGCCGCTGGCGGTGGTGGCGGACGCGGTGATGGTGGCGCCGGGTGATTCGCACGATTTTCCGATCAAGGCATTGCGGTCGGCGCCCGCCGGCCCCGTCAAGGTCAAATTCGAAGTGATCAATGACTTCGGTGGGTTCAGCCCGTACGTCGGCGAAGTGCGCCCGTGACTAAGGGGCACATTCTCAAGGTGCGTCTTGGACGCGCTGGCTGCACGGCGTGCATGAGTCTGCTGCGCAAAGCACTGGTGGCGGCGTTGGCCGCCCTGTGCGGGAGCGCCGCCCAGGCATCGGCTGCCGAGGAATCGGGGGGCAGCGGCCCGAGTCCGGTAATGTTCAATCCGGCATTGTTGCCCGACGGCGCGCAAAGCCTGGACCTGACGCGCTTCGAGCGCGGCAACCTGACGGAGCCGGGCACGTATTCAGTGGATCTGCTGCTCAATGGCCGTTGGCTGGCGCGCGACAGTGTGTTGTTTGCTGGCGGTGGGGCCGGTCGCAGCGCCCAGCCCTGCTTCACTTCCCGTTTGCTGGTCCTGATGAATGTGAACCTGGACCATGCCGGCGTCAAGCCGCCGGCTGAAGGGGCATGCCAGCCGCTGGATGCGATGATTCCGGGCGCCTCTGCGGCGTTCGACATGTCGACCCAGGAACTGTCGGTGAATATCGCGCAGATTTATCTGCGGCGCAGCGCCCGGGGTTATGTGCCACCCGAGTTGTGGGATAGCGGCGTCACGTCGGGCATTCTGAACTACACCACCAATTTCTACTCCAGCAGGTCGAATGGTGCGACCAGCGATCAGGCCTATGCTGGCTTGAACGCGGGGCTGAATGTCGGCAACTGGACGCTGCGGCACCGGTCGGCCTTGAACTGGCGTCACAGCGCGTATGGGTCGACGCAGGAGTGGCAGAACATTTCCACCTACGCCAACCGCGCGGTGCCGGCGCTGCGCAGCATGTTGACGGTGGGCGATGCCAGTACCTCGGGGCAGGTGTTCGACAGCGTGTCATTCCGTGGCGTGCAGATTGCGTCTGATGACCGAATGCTGCCGGACTCCCTGCGCGGCTATGCGCCCGTCGTGCGAGGAGTGGCCGAGAGCAATGCCAAGGTCGAGGTGAAGCAGAACGGCTATGTCATCTACCAGACCACCGTGGCGCCGGGGCCGTTCGAGATCAATGACCTTTACCCTACCGGGTATGGTGGCGATCTGGAGGTGAATGTGACGGAAGCGGATGGCCGTGTGCGCACGTTCAGCGTGGCCTATGCCGCGGTGCCGCTGTCGCTGCGGCCGGGGGTGACGCGTTATAGCCTAACCGCCGGCAAGGTACGCGATACCAGCTTGCGGACCAGACCGATGATGTTCCAGGGCGCGGCGCAACATGGTCTGAACAACCTGCTGACCGCCTACGGCGGCGTACTGTATGCCGACAACTACTACGCGTTGACGCCGGGCGTGGCGCTCAACACGAGCCTGGGGGCATTCGGTCTGGACGTGACCCATGCCAGCGCACGCATCCGCAATCTGCCCGACCAGACGGGGCAGAGTCTGCGACTGAGCTACAGCAAGCTGGTTGCCGAAACTGGCACCAGTTTTTCGTTGGCGGCGTATCGCTATTCCACTCGCGGCTATCTGGGCCTGCGCGACGCGTTGGTATTGGCGGATCTTGCCGGGCAGGGCAACAGCACTGATACGCTTTGGCGTCAGCGTAACCGGCTGGATGTGTCGTTCAGCCAGCAGCTTGGTGAACGGTGGGGATCGATGTATCTGACCGGTTCAACCATGCAGTATTGGAATCAGCCGGGGCGTACCACGCAATACCAGTTGGGTTACAGCAATTCGATCGGCCGCTTGTCCTACAGCGTGTCGACGGGACGGTCGCGCGACCTGGCCGGGCGTGAAGATACGCAGTATTACCTGACGCTGTCGATCCCGTTGGGCCGCGCCGAAAGTCCCATGAACCTGAGCAGCAACATTGGCCGCAGCGGCGGCCAGACACAATCGCAGTTGCTGCTGAGCGGCACCGCGGGTGAGGCCCAGCAATACAACTACAACGTCGGTGCGGGGCGTGGCGACAGCGGCAGCACCTTGAACCTGAATGGCCAGTACCGGGGCAGCCAGGGCATCTTGAACGCCGGCTATGCGCAAGGGCCTTCTTACCGCCAGCAGTCGTTCGGCGCCAGCGGCGCGTTGATTGCGCATCCCGGCGGCATCACGGCGGCTCAAACCCTGGGCGAGACCGTGGCGGTTGTGCACGCGCCCGGCGCGGAGGGCGCCCAGGTAGGCGGCGCGGTCGGTGTTACGGTCGACAGCCGGGGCTATGCCGTGGTGCCCTACATGACGCCGTACTCGATGAACACGGTCGATCTCGACCCGAAGGGCACATCGCTGGATGTGGAGCTGAAGTCGACGTCGCAGAAGGTCGCGCCGCGCGCGGGAGCGGTGGTGATGCTGAACTTCGAGACGAGCGTGGGTCGGTCTGCATTGATCGAAGCGTCCAGGCCTGGCGGCGAACCGCTGCCATTCGGCGCCGACGTATTCGATGCAGCGGGTACCAACGTTGGCCTGGTGGGGCAGCAAAGCCGTATCTATGCGCGCGGTCTTGAAGATCGTGGTCGATTGACGGTCAGGTGGGGCAAGCTGCCGACGCAGCAATGCGATATTGCCTACGACCTGCCGCCCAAGCCGGAAAAACAGGCGCTGTCCGCGCCCCTCCTGAAGCTGTCGGGTATTTGCGTTCAATCAGGCACCGTCGCGCCTGCGGGCGAAGGCGGCACCGTGGCCGGTCCGGCAGAGGAGGGACGGTCATGATGCCAGGTGTTGTCACGAGTAAGCAGGCGGCCATTGCGCGATCCGCCAGACCAGGACCGGTCTGGTGGGGGCTATGCCGAAAGTTGTTGCTGGCGTGTGGTGCAACGGCACTGTTGTTGCCCCCGTCGGGGCATGCGGAGATTCAGATTGAAGGAACCCGCTTTGTCTATTCCGCTGCCGACCGCGACATCAGCATTGGCCTGCGCAATCTGGCAAAGGCGACACCCTCGCTGGTGCAGGCGTGGGTGGATGATGGCGCGTCCAGCGTGGCGCCGGCCCGGGCGAGCGCGCCATTCAGCCTGACCCCGCCGATGTTCCGGCTGGAGGGCGGCAAAGGGCAGCGATTGCGGCTGGTCTACACAGGTGAACCGTTGCCGGCGGATCGCGAGTCGCTGTTCTGGCTCAATGTGCTGGAAGTGCCGCCACAACCCGAGGCGTCGCAGGGCGCAGGCCGGAACCTGCTGCAACTTGCGGTGCGCAGCAGGATGAAGCTGTTCTATCGGCCGCGCAATTTGCCGGGCGATGCGGCAACGGCGGGCGCGTCATTGACCTGGCGGCTTGAACCGGGGGGGGGCAAGGGCGTGTACCGGTTGTTGGCGCGCAATGCGTCGGCGTACTACGTGTCGCTCTCACAGGCAAAAATCGACGTGCCGGGCGCTGATGTACGCATCGGCGACGGGATAGTGGGACCGGGCGAGGAGGCCGGTTTCGAGCTGCGTGGCGCTAAATCGCTATCGCTGGGGTCCTTTGTGGTGACGTACTCGTATCTGGATGATTTCGGTGCGGAGCGCAGCACGCAGGCGACCGTGAAACCTTGACCGAGTCGCGGCGGCAGAGGGGAGTGAGTTCGAATCCTGTCGCTCCTAAGGCGAACCCAACAGCACCCTGACTTCATGCGGCAGGCCGTCATCGCACAGCCGTATCCGGCCATCGGCCTGGGGTATCCCGTCGAGTTCGAGGCGCACGCCAGGGGTAGGCAGGGCGGCCCGCAGGACGGTGACCTGATAACGCGTGCCACGATAGTGGTAGCGCAGCTTGAAATGGCTCCAGTCCGGCGGCAGGCAAGGCTCGAAATACAGAGTGTCCCCCCGTACCCGCAAGCCCAGCACCGATTCCACGATGTAGCGGTACATCAACCCCGACGATCCCGTGTACCAGGTCCAGCCGCCGCGACCCAGATGGTCCGGCGAGGCGTAGATGTCGGCGGCCATGACGTAGGGCTCGACTTTGTAGCGGGCGGCCTTGGCCGGGGTGTCGGCATGGTGGATGGGATTGAGCAGCCGCAACAGGTCCGCCACGCGGGCCTCATCGCCCAGCGCCGCGTACGCCATGCCAGCCCAGATGCCGGCATGGGTGTACTGCCCGCCGTTTTCGCGCACGCCCGGCACGTAGCCGCGGATGTAGCCGGGGTTCATGGCCGAGGTGTCAAAGGGCGGCGTCAGCAGCTTGATCAGGCCGTTCTTCCGATCGATCAGGTGCGTATCCAGGGCCTGCATGGCCTGGCGCGCCCGTGCCGGGGGCGCGGCGCCAGACAGCACTGCCCAGCTTTGCGAGATGGAATCGATCTGGCATTCCGGGTTTTGCACGGAGCCCAGCGCCATGCCGTCGTCGAAGTAGGCGCGCCGGTACCACTGTCCATCCCACCCTGTCTGGTCCAGGCGCAGCCCCAGTTGTACGGCCTCGTGTTCACACCGCGCGGCGAAGGGCAGGTCGCCGCGATCCTGCGCCAGCCGGGCGAACCGTTGCAACACCGTGCACAGGAAGAATCCCAGCCAGACGCTTTCTCCCTGGCCATTTTCGCCGACCTTGTCCATGCCGTCGTTCCAGTCGCAAGAACCGATGAACGGCAGGCCGTGGCTGCCAAAGCGCAGGGCGTGGGTGATGGCGGCGACGCAGTGGGCATACAGGCTGGCCGGGGCGCCGGTGGGGGTGGGGTGGTCGTAGTTGGAGGCTTCTCCGGGATTGAGCGCGCGGCCTTCGAGAAAGCCCACGGCTTCGTCCAGCACGTCCCGATCGCCAGTCACGTCCACGTAGTGGCAGGTGGCCAGCGGCAGCCAGAGGTAGTCGTCCGAGCAGCGCGTGCGCACGCCGCGGTTGGACGGCGGATGCCACCAATGCTGTACGTCGCCTTCCACGAATTGCTGGGCGGCGCTGCGCAGCAGATGCGCCCGCGTCAGCCCGGGCTGGGCGATGGCCAGCGCCATCACGTCCTGCAACTGGTCGCGAAAGCCGAATGCGCCGCCGGATTGGTAGTGGCCGCTGCGCGCCCACAGGCGGCAAGCCAGCGTCTGATAGAGCAGCCAGCCGTTGGCCAGCAGGTTGACGGCGGGGTCGGGCGTTTCAACCTGTACGGCGCCCAGGGTGTGTTGCCAGTAATCGCGGACCGCCGTGCGCTCATGTTGGGCGCTGCCCGTCTGGCGGTATTGACGCACCGCCTGCCTGGCCGGCTCGATGCCCGTGGACGAGGCGCCCAGGCGGAACTGGATCGTGGTGTCCTGGCCGGGCTCCAGCACCACGTATGCCTGGATCGCGGTGCAAGGGTCCAGCCCTGCGCCGACTCTGCCGGACAGGCGCTGGCGGCGCATCGCCGCCGGCGCTCGCAGGGTGCCGTTGCGGCCGATGAATTCCTTGCGGTCGCCGGTCAGCGTCCGGGCGGCGCTGTTGGTGTCGAAGTAGGCCACGTATTGGGCGAAGTCGGTATTGAAGGTATTGCGCGCGAACACCGCGCCGGTCTCCGCATCGATTTCCGTGCTGACGTGGAGCGATGCCTTGGACCGCAGGTCGCCCAGGACCCACTCGACGTAGCCGGTGGCTGACAGACGGCGCTGGCGCCCGGAGCGGTTGCGTAGCGTCAGGGAGTAGAACTTGACCGGTGCTGTCTGAGCCACGTGGATGCAAAACTCGGATTCGATGCCGTCTTCGAGGTGCTCGAACACCGAATAGCCGAAGCCGTGGCGGGTGACGTAGGGCGTGGCGCTCGGCGCGGGATAGGGGCAGGGCGACCAGAATGCCCCGTTGGCTTCGTCCCGCACGTAGAAGGCTTCGCCGCAGGCATCGGTGACGGCGTCGTTGGTCCAGGGCGTCAGCCGGAATTCGTGGGCATTGTCGCACCAGGTGTAGGCCTGGCCGCTTTCCGAGACCACGCTGCCGAAGTCAGCGTTGGCGATGACGTTGACCCAGGGGGCGGGCGTGCGCTGCGCGTCGTCGGTGGTGATGATGTATTCGTCCCCCGCCGGCGAGAAGCCGCCCAGGCCGTTCTGGTGCGTGAGTATCGGTGGGATGGCGGCGGCGGGGGCTGCCACCGACACGGTCCCGGTTGCCATCCCGGCGGCCACCGGCCCCGAGGCCAGGAAGGGCAGCTCGGCGACTTCGCGCACGGCCAGGCGGTTCACTTGTTCGCCCAGGCTGCCCATGCTGTCGCTGAGCGACACGCGCGCCACGGCCTGCAACAGCACCCGGTCTTCCTCGGATATCTGGTCGCCCGGCCGCACGAAAATGCCGCCGGGTCGGTCAATGATGTGCGCCTGCACGCCGGCCGATATCAGACCCATCATGCGGTCCTGCAGGATCTGGCGATAGCTGCCGGTGTCCTCATTCCAGATCACCAGGTCGACCGCCACGCCTTTCTGGCGCCAGTAGGCATGCGCCTGCACCAGTTGACGCACCAGATCGAAATGCTCGGGGTCCTTGATCTGTAGCAGCACGATGGGCAGGTCGCCGGAGATCGCGTAGCCCCACAGCCCGGACTGGCCGCGGCGGTTGCGCAAGAGGATGCCGGCGTCGGCCCGCAGGATCGGGTTCTGGTAGACGATGGCGTTGGCCAGCCGGGCATACAGCTGGGCGTCGGCCTCGGTGGCGTTGAGCTGGCGCATGATGACCTGGGCATGGGTCCAGGCCAGTTCCAGCGCCCGGTCGGTCAGGTGGCGGTCCTGGTATTTGTCGATCAACGCCAGGCAGCCCGCGCGGTCGTTCGCCATGCCTTGCACCAGATCGATGACGACCGATTCCTCGGGCTCCAGCGTGATCTCGCAGCGGATGGCTGCAACCGGGTCCAGCACCGAGCCCTGGCTGCCCGAGAGCGGGGCGTCATCGATCATGGCCAGGGGCGATACCAGCGACCGGCCGCGGCCGATGAATCGGGCCCGGTCGGTCTCGTAGGACGCGTGGCCAGCGCTGCCGCCATGGATCGCCAGCAGCTGGAACATGCTGGGCGGATGTTCGTCGGGATGGCGGGGCCGGCGGGTGCAAAGGATGGCGCGCGCGGCCGGCAGGATTTCGGTTTGCACGAAGAGGTTGCTGAACGCGGGGTGGAGCGCTTCGGCCACGGCGGGCGCCATCACCACTTCGGCGTAGCAGGTGACCTCGATGCGGCGGCGCGTGCGCGAGCGGTTGGTCAGCAGGCAGCGCCGCAGTTCGATGTCGTCTTCGGGCGAAACCACGATCTGCGTATGGGTGTCGAGTTGACGGTCGCTGCGGCGAAACTCGGCCCGCCCTTCGGAGAAAACTACTTCATAGCGCTCGGGCCGCTTGAGCGTGGGCTGGTGGGTGGTGGACCAGAATTCGCCGCTGTCCATGTCGCGCAGGTAGCAGAAGGTCCCCCAGTTGTCGCACGTGCCGTCTTCGCGCCAGCGGGTGACCGACTGGTCGTTCCAGCGGCTGGAGCCGGCGCCGCTGTTAGTCACCATCACGTGGTAGCGGCCGTTGGACAGCAACTGGACTTCAGGCACCGGCGTATCGGCGGTGTCGAGCACCCGCACGGACGGTTCGGGCTGGGCCGGTGACGTGCTGCGGATGACCGAGAGTTCGGCCGGCTTGGCATAGGCGGCGGAGGCCCGCGGCACGCGTTCCTGCAGCAGCAGCAACGTGGCCTGGAAGGCCGGATCGGCCAGGAAGCGGCCTTGCATGGTGGCGCCCAGCAGGGCATGGGCCACCGCCAGCAGGCCCATGCCTTGGTGGTGCGCCATGTAGGAGTAGACGATGGCGCTGGACTTGCCCGGCGGCAGGCGGCGGGCGGTGTAGTCGACCGCCTCGTACAGGCCATAGCGCCCCTGCATACCGGCCTGGGCCAGACGCTGCAGGTTGCGGCAGGCTTCGTCCGGCGCCACCAGCAGCGCCAGCATCGAGGCATACGGCGCCACCACCAGGTCATCGGCCAGGCCGCGTTTCAAGCCCAGGCCCGGCACGCCGAACGCCCGATACTGATAGTTCATGTTGATGTCGTACAGGTTGTAGGCGCTTTCCGAGATGCCCCACGGCACGCCCCGCTTGTCGCCATATTCGATCTGGGCCCGCACCGCCGCCCGGCAGGTCTGGTCCAGCAGGGTGCGCGAGTACGACGGCATGACCAGCAGCGGCATCAGGTATTC
>PJUB01000282.1_pt1 | contig 27173 bp, 23 predicted proteins | sample 1512141 | NCBI WGS metagenome assembly PJUB01 (sample SAMN08177677, study PRJNA422409) | Soil metagenome, whole genome shotgun sequencing project. | isolation source: Soil enriched on filter paper: alkali lignin treatment | place: USA: Madison | collected 2015-01-15 | reverse complement strand
AGGCCGCCCGCCAGCCCCAGGTGTTCGAAGAAGGCATTGGCGGCCATGAAGCGGTCTTGCCCGATGGGCATTTCCCAAAACCGCAATGCCAGCCCGGTCGCCGCCAGCGTGAAGCCGGCCAGCGCAACCGCCCCCAGCCAACGCAGCCGGCCGGTCAGGATCATGGCCGACGCCGCCAGTTCCAGCACAATGACGAGCACCGCGAAGAGCGGCTCGGGCGACAGGCCGAAATGCGCCATCTCGCGCAGGGCGCCAGGAAAGTCCGTGAGCTTGACCCATCCACCTTGCAGATAGGCCGCGCACAGGCCCAGATACGCCAGGAACCGCACGACGGCGGAACCGAACAGCGGCCGGGCGAGGCTGGCCAGCCGCTGTTCCCAGGAAGCCGTTGCGAACATGGTCAGGCTCCTCAAACCGCCCAGCACGCGCAGCCCAGCGCGCCGAAAAAGCCCTGCAGATCGCCGCTGGGCGCCTTCGAGGCCCACGCCTTGGCATGGTCGTGGCCGTGCACGCCGCAGGCGCTGGCGCAGCCGCAGGCGGCCATATTGCGGTAGCCCAGCGAATTGCGGCCTGCGCCCTCGGGGTCGCCCCAGGCGGCGTAGCCGCCGAACAGGCACGTGGGCGACCAGTCCGGCATGGCGGGCGGCAACGGGTTCTCATCCAGCGGCCCGAAATCACCCCCGCCGTAGACCACCCGCCCCCCGACGACGGTCAGGTCCGACGTCAGGAACGAGATGTCGTCTTCGGCGCAGCTGAAATAGTCTTTGCTGGGCACGATGAAGTCGGCCAGCTGGCCGGCCTGGATGCGGCCGCGCTTGCCTTCCTCGTTCGAGAACCAGGCGACGTTCTCGGTCCACATGCGCAGCGCCGTCTCGCGGTCCAGGCAGTTGCGCGCGGGATAGAGGCGGGTGCCGCCCACGGTCTTGCCGGTGATCATCCAGGACAGCGATACCCAGGGGTTGTAGGACGCAACGCGCGTGGCGTCGGTGCCTGCCGACACCTTCACGCCCCGCTGCAGGATCTTGGCCACGGGCGGCGAGGCCTCGGCGGCGGCCGCGCCGTAGCGTTCGATGAAATACTCGCCCTGGTAAGCCATGCGGTGCTGCACGGCAATGCCGCCACCCAGCGCGGCGATGCGGTCGATCGACTTGTCGGAAATGGTTTCGGCGTGGTCGAAGAACCAGTTCAGGCCGGTCAGCGGCGTGTCCTGGTGCACTTTCTCGAACACGTCCAGCGCGCGCGAGATGGTCTCGTCATAGGTGGCATGCAGGCGCCACGGCCAGCGGTTCTGCGCCAGCACCCGCACCACCTCTTCCAGCTCGCCTTCCATTTCCGCCGGCATGTCAGGACGCTCGACGCGGAAGTCCTCGAAGTCGGCCGCCGAGAACACCAGCATTTCCCCCGCCCCGTTGTGACGGAAGTAATCGGTGCCTTGCTTGTACTTCACGCTGGAGGTCCACTTCAGGAAGTCTTCCTTTTCCTGCTTGGGCTTCTGGGTGAACAGGTTGTAGGCCAGCCGTACCGTCATCTGGCCGTCGTCGGCCAGCTTCTGGATGACGGCGTAGTCGTCGGGATAATTCTGGAAGCCGCCACCGGCGTCGATCACGCCGGTCACGCCCAGGCGGTTCAGTTCGCGCATGAAATGGCGCGTGGAATTGAGCTGGTAATCAAACGGCAGCTTGGGGCCCTTGGCCAGCGTGGCGTACAGGATGGTCGCGTTGGGCTTGGCCAGCAGCAGCCCGGTGGGGTTGCCCTGGCCGTCGCGGATGATCTCGCCGCCGGGCGGGTTGGGCGTCGTCTTGGTATAGCCGACGGCACGCAGTGCGGCGCCATTGAGCAGGGCGCGGTCGTACAGGTGCAGGATGAACACCGGCGTGTCAGGCGCGATGGCGTTGATCTCCTCGATGGTGGGCAGGCGCTTCTCGGCAAACTGATGCTCGGTAAAGCCGCCCACGATCCGCACCCACTGCGGGGCCGGCGTGATGGCTACCTGGCGCTTGAGCATGCCCATGGCATCGGCCAGCGAACGCACGCCGTCCCAGCGCAGTTCCATGTTGTAGTTCAGGCCGCCGCGCACCACGTGCGTGTGATTGTCGAACAGCCCCGGCAGCACGCCACGGCCTTTCAGGTCGATGCGCCGGGCGGTGGAGCCGGCCAGCGCCATGACCTCGGCATCGGTGCCGACGGCGACGAAGCGGCCGTCCTTGATCGCCACCGCGCTGGCCTGCGGTCGGGTGCGGTCCAGCGTGGTGATGCGGCCGTTGTAGAAGACGACATCCGGGGTGGCGTTTGAAGTACTTGGCATGGGGGAATCTCCTCGGGATCGGGCAATGGCGTGGGTGCCCAGCAAGCTGTTGAGCGCCAGTGTAGAAGCAACACCAATGAGGTCGCGGCGGGTAGGCATACGAAATTCCTTGGGTGCGTGGACGGGATCAGCCTTCGGCCTTGTCCCCGGGATGGTGCTTTGCCTGGCGGCCGGGCAATTGCCCGAGGACATGGCTCACCGCCTGCTCCTTGTCGCAGGCCGCGACAAACGCGGTGCCGCTGAGCAACTGCTTGCCCACCGGCAAGATCTGCTCGCCCACCAGGATGCCGAGCAGGCCGATCAACGCCACCAGCGGCGGCGCGGGCGAGCGCACCTGCAGCAGGCTGTACACGACGCCGACCAGCAGGCCGGCGCCAAGGGAAAGCAGATAGATCTTCATGGATGTCCTTGCGGGATGGGTAGGATCAGGCATGCGTATCGGCCAGCAGGACTTCTGCATCGTCCAGGGCCATGATGCGCAAATCGGTTTCATCGTGGATGGCGACGCCATCGCCGCCATCCACGGGCATGTCATTGACGGTCAAGCGCCCCTTGGCAGCCACCAGGTAACCACGACGCGCCCCTTCGGCGAAACGGTAGGTGGCCGCTTGTCCGGCCTTCAGCGCAACCGCCAGCACGCGTGCGTCGCTGCGGATCGGCAACGCATCGTCGTCGCCTTCCATGCCGCTGGCCAGCGTGATGAACTGGCCGTTGCAGGCCTCGCCGGCAAAGCTCTTGCGGCCCCAGCTGGGCGGCACGCCGCGGCGGTCCGGCTCGATCCAGATCTGGAACACCCGCGCCGGTCCGCCTTCCATGTTGAACTCGGCGTGCGTCACGCCGCTGCCCGCGCTCATCACCTGCACATCGCCGACCCGGGTACGGCCGCGGTTGCCCAGGTCGTCTTCGTGCGTCAGCGCGCCTTCGCGCACGCAGGTGATGATTTCCATGTCCGTCTGCAGCAGGGGAGGAAAGCCCGCCCCCGCCGCGATCGTCTCATCGTTCCAGGCGCGCAGCGCCCCCCAGCGCATCCGCTTGGGGTCCTGGTAGCCCGCGAACGAGAAATGGTGTTTGGCATCGAGCCAGCCGCGGCGGGCGTGGCCCAGGGTTTCAAGCGGTCGGCGCTCAATCATGGCTGGCCTCTTTGGATATCAGTGTTTCAACGTCAGGAAGTGATGCACTTCCGGTTTGCCGGGCCCCGCATGAAAGCGCAGCGCTTCGGCCTGCAGGTCGGCATCGGCATGCGACACCCGGTGATGCTGGCGCAGGTGTTCGGCCCACGACTCCACGAAGAACCACTCCACCACGCGCTGCGGATCGTTCGTGTGTTCGACCACGCCCCAGGCATAGGCGCCATCACGCAACCGCTCCTGCGACAGGCGCTTCATTGCATCCAGAAACGCCGCACGGTCTTCCTGGCGGATTCGGTATTCCACCTGCACCAGCACCGGCCCGCGGTCGTTGGTCACCGACTCCGCAACCAGCGGCTCGGGCCAGTGGTTGGACGCCTGCAGATCCGCTTCGCCCACCGGCAGGCGGACACGATGGAACAGCAGCGCCACCACGACCAGCCCGGCGGCGCTGACCGCCAAGGCGTAGGGCACGCCGATCTCGCGGGCCACCAGGCCCCAGCCCAGGCTGCCGGCCGCCATCGCGCCGTTGAACACCATCAGGTACACGGCCAGCCCGCGGCCACGTACCCAGTTCGGCAGAATCGCCTGGGCCACGCTGTTGAAGGTCGTGAGCGCGGTGATCCAGCCCATGCCCAGCAACACCAGCAGCGGCACGGCCAGCCACTTGGGCGGCGCAAACACCAGCATCGCCATGACGGCCGCACTGACCACCGAGGCCAGCAGCACCAGCCCGTCCGTATCCAGGTGCGCGCTCACCCGGGGCATCACCAGCGCGCCGATGATGGCGCCGGCGCCCACCGCCCCCAGCAACACGCCATAGAAACCGGCGGTGCCGCCCAGCATCTGCCGGGCCACCAGGGGCAGCAGGGCCCACACGGCGCTGGCGAACAGGAAGAACACGGCGGCGCGCAGCAGCACGCGGTGCAGCTCCTTGCTGGCCCGCGTATAGCGCAGGCCGGCGCGGAAGGCCCCCAGGAAGTTCTCCGACAGGGCGCTGTCGGTAGCGGCCGGGCGCTTCCACCACAGCAGCGCGGCAATGACAAAGACGTAGCTCAGCACATCCATGCCGTAGGTCACCGCGGCGCCGAAGCTGGCCAATATCAGGCCGCCCGCGGCCGGGCCGATGGCGCGGGCAATGTTGATGCCCAGCGAGTTCAGCGCCACCGCGCCCTTGAGGTTTTCGCGTGGCACCAGTTCGGGCACGATGGACTGCCAGGTCGGCCCCATCAGCGCCGCACCGATACCGCCCACGAAGGTCAGTGCAATCAGGTAATCCACCGTCAATGCGCCGAAGTGCGACAGCACCAGCAGCGTACCGCTGACCGAGGCCAGCAGCAGCTGCACGAATATCAGGAAACGCCGCCGGTCCAGAATGTCCGACAGCACGCCAGCCGGAATCGCCAACAGAAAGATCGGCAGCGTCGCCGCCGTCTGGATCAGGGCAACGGCGGTCGGGCTGGCGGACAGGTCCGTCACCAGCCAGGAGCTGGCCACGTCGCGCATGAAGCTGCCGACGTTGCCCAGCACCGTGGCCGCCCACAACACGGCAAACACGGGCTGGCGCAGCGCCACGAAGCTGCCTCCCGCGGATGGGTTCTTCTGGTCTGGCACGGTGCGCTCCTGGATCCGGATTTACTTGGCGGGGTTGGGGCCGATGCGTTCGCCGTGCTGCACGCGCTCGGCCAGCTTGTGGACGTGGGTCACGGCGTAGTCGATGCCCATGCCGTACGCGCCGGAGTGTTCCTTGACGATGGCGGTCACGGCGTCATAGGTCTCCTTGCGGGCCCAGTCACGCTGCCATTCCAGCAACACTTGCTGCCAGGTCACCGGCACCACGCCGGCCTGGATCATGCGGTCCATGGCGTACTTGTGCGCATCGGCCGAGGTGCCGCCCGAGGCGTCGGCCACCATGTAGATTTCGTAGTCGCCTTCCAGCATGGCGCACAGGGCGAACGTGGTGTTGCAGACTTCCGTCCACAGGCCCGCCACGATGACCTTCTTGCGGCCGTTGGCGGCCAGCGCGTCACGCACGTTCTGGTCGTCCCACGAATTCATCGAGGTACGCTCCAGGATCTTGTTGTCCGGAAACACGGCCAGCAGTTCGGGGAAGGTATTGCCCGAGAAGCTCTCGGTTTCCACCGTGGTGATGGTGGTGGGAATGTTGAAGGTGCGCGCGGCCTTGGCCAGGCCCACCACGTTGTTCTTCAGCGTCTGGCGGTCGATCGACTGCACGCCGAATGCCATCTGCGGCTGCTGATCGATGAAGATGATCTGGCTGTTTTCGGGGGTCAGGACTTCGAGGTATTTGCGGTTCGACATGGTAGGGCTCTCTTTCAAGGAATCGGTCAATAAAGGCGGCAAAGTGAATTCGGGGTACTGGCTGGCCATCCGGGCCTGCGCCGCTTGGGCGGTAGCGGAAGTGCCGTTTGAAGCTTCCGTTTGCGTCGTCAGTCGGTAGAGACATATTAGGGATCCGCACGTCTGCTGAGAATCCGCAGCATGGAATTGCATCCATTCCATTTTTTGCATGATCCCTCTGGCAGCCCACCAATGCGTGACGCTTTGCAAGGCGTTCTTGTATGGGCAATAGCCAGCCGCTATCATCGGCGCGAACTGATACATGAGAGTGCACGATGAATAAATTGCCCGATCTGGAAGGGTGGGCGATCTTCGCCAAGGTTGCCGAGACCGGGTCGTTCGCCAAGGCCGCCGCCGAGCTTTCTATCGCCCAGGCCACGGTTTCCAAGACCATCACCCGGCTGGAAGCCCGGATGAAGACCACGCTGTTCCATCGCACCTCACGCAGCATGACCCTGACCGAATCCGGCTACGCGGCGCTGGAGCGGGCCGCCCGCATCCTCGAGGAGGGCGAAGCGGTCGAAGCCGAGGTCACGGAAAAATCCACCAGCCTGCACGGCAAGATCCGCCTGGCCGCGCCCATGTCATTCGGCGTCACGCACCTGGCGCCGATGCTGCCGCCCTTCATGCAGGCGCATCCCGACGTGGGCCTGGAAATCGAATTCAACGACAAGCAGGCCGACCTGGTGTCCGAACGCTTCGACCTGGCGCTGCGCATCTCCAACCTGGTGGATTCCACCTTGCTGGCGCGGCGCCTGTGCTCGGTGCGCATCCTGCTGGTGGGCGCGCCTGGCTACTTCAAGCGCGCAGGCAAACCCAAGCACCCGCGCGACCTGGCGCAGCACACCGCGCTGCAATACATGTACGCCCGCAACGGCGCCAGCTGGCGCTTTCGCCACGAGAAGCACGGCGAGTTCTCGCAAGCCTTGCCGGTGCACCTGAACGTGAACAACGCCGAAGCCCTGGCGCCCGCGCTGCGGGCCGGCATGGGCCTGGCGCTGCAGCCCGAATTCCTGGCCTGGGAAGACCTGCAATCCGGCGCCCTGGAAATCGCCATGGAAGACTGGCAGGTGGATCCCATCGCCCTGCACATCGTCACGCCACCGGGGCGCCGTCGGCCGGCCCGGGTGCAGGCGCTGATCGAATACCTGGCGCAGCGCCTGACGGCCGAGCCGTGGGCGAATGACGTGCAGGGGTAGTCGTCCCGCAGGACCTGATCAATGAAAAGAGGGGCCGCACTGAACTGACCCCCGAAGGTTGGATTTCGTCCAACTTTCGGGGGTCAGTTCAGTGCGGCCCCTTCTTATGTCATCCCGCAGCCCGGGCGGGCCGCTCGATGATGGTCTGACCGCCAGCGATCAAACGTCGATGTTGCCCGCCGACAGCGCGTGCGCTTCGATGAAGTTGCGGCGCGGTTCGACGTCGTCGCCCATCAGCGTGGTGAAGACTTCGTCCGCCGCGATGGCGTCTTCGATCTGCACGCGCAGCAGGCGGCGCACCTTCGGGTCCATCGTGGTTTCCCACAGCTGTTCCGGGTTCATTTCGCCCAGGCCCTTGTAGCGCTGCTTGGAGATGCTGCGATCGGCTTCGCTGCGCAGCCACTGCATGGCTTCGCGGAAGTCGGACACAACCTGTTCCTTGCGCTTGTCGCCTTCGCCACGCGCGGCCAGGGAGCGCGGGCCGACCTTGCCCGAGAAGCTCTTGGCGGCCTTGGACAGGATGGCGTAGTCGCTGCCGTTGACGAAGTCGGCGTCGATGATGCTGACGCGCACGTTGCCGTGGTGCATGCGCTGCACCGACAGGCGGTGGCGTTCGGTGGCTTCGTCGAACTCGGGCACGACGTCCACGCCGTTGCCGCTGACCGGGTCACGCATGGCATCGGCCAGGCGCTTGGCCGAATCGGCGGCGGCTTCGGCCGAATCCAGGTTGATCTCGACGCCCTCGGCCATGGCCGACAACGCCGCCACGTCGAACACGCGCGCCAGGCGGGCCATCACGCCATCAGCCGCCACGTACTGGCGGGCCAGGTCGCTGAGCTCTTCGCCGCGGATGATGTTGCCGCCCGAGATGATCTCGGCGTCTTTCAGGGCCAGCTGCAGCATGAACTGCGCTTCTTCCTGGGCATCCTTCAGATAGCGTTCTTCACGGCCAACCTTGACCTTGTACAGAGGCGGCTGCGCGATGTAGACGTAGCCGCGCTGCACCAGCTCGGGCATCTGGCGGTACAGCAGCGTCAGGAGCAGGGTGCGGATGTGCGCGCCGTCCACGTCCGCGTCGGTCATGATGATCAGGCGGTGGTAGCGCAGCTTGTCGACGTTGAAGTCGGGGCCGATGCTGGTGCCCAGCGCGGTGATCAGGGTGGCGATCTGTTCGCTGGCGATCAGGCGGTCAAAGCGCGCCTTTTCCACGTTCAGCACCTTGCCGCGCAGCGGCAGGATGGCCTGGAACTTGCGGTCGCGGCCTTGCTTGGCCGAGCCACCTGCGGAGTCACCCTCGACGATGTACAGCTCGCACAGCGCCGGGTCTTTTTCCTGGCAGTCAGCCAACTTGCCGGGCAGGCCGGCGCCTTCCAGCACGCTCTTGCGACGCGTCATTTCGCGCGCCTTGCGGGCGGCTTCGCGGGCACGAGCGGCTTCGACGATCTTGTTGCACAGGGCCTTGGCGTCGTTCGGGTGTTCGAGCAGCCAGGTTTCCAGCGTGCGCGCCACGGCTTCTTCGACGGCCGGACGCACTTCGCTGGACACCAGCTTGTCCTTGGTCTGGCTGCTGAACTTGGGCTCGGGCACCTTCACCGACAGCACGCAGGCCAGGCCTTCGCGCATGTCGTCGCCGGACGTCTCGACCTTGGCCTTCTTGGCCAGCTCGTTGTCGGTGATGTACTTGTTGATGATGCGGGTCATCGCCGCGCGCAGGCCGGTCAGGTGCGAGCCGCCGTCGCGCTGCGGAATGTTGTTGGTGAAGCACAGCACGCTTTCGCTGTAGCTGTCGTTCCACTGCATCGCCACTTCCACGCCCACCGACACGCCGCCCGCGGCGGACTCGGTGCTGACCGAGAACACGTTCGGGTGCAGCACGGTCTTGGCGCGGTTGATGTATTCGACAAAGCCCTTCACGCCGCCGGAGAAGGCGAAGTTCTCTTCCTTGCCCTGGCGCTGGTCGATCAGGCGGATCTTGACGCCGTTGTTCAGGAACGAGAGCTCGCGCAGGCGCTTGGAGAGAATCTCGTAGTGGTATTCGATGTTGTTGAAGATGATCGGGTCGGCCAGGAAGCGCACTTCGGTGCCGCGCTTGTCGGTCGTGCCGGTCACGGCCAGGGGCGCAACGCGCTCGCCCTGGCGGAATTCCATCTGGTGCACTTCGCCGTTGCGGCGGATGGTCAGGCGCAGCCATTCGGACAAGGCGTTCACGCAAGACACGCCCACGCCGTGCAGGCCACCGGACACCTTGTACGAGTTCTGGTCGAACTTGCCGCCCGCGTGCAGCTCGGTCATGACGATTTCCGCCGCGCTGCGGTGGAATTCATCGTCCTTGTGGATATCCGTGGGGATGCCGCGGCCGTTGTCGGTGACCGAGATCGAATTGTCGGTGTGGATCGTGACGACGATGTCGTCGCAATAGCCGGCCAGCGCTTCGTCAATGGCGTTGTCGACGACTTCGAACACCATGTGGTGCAAGCCGGTGCCGTCGGACGTGTCCCCGATGTACATGCCGGGGCGCTTGCGCACGGCCTCCAGCCCCTTGAGCATCTTGATCGAGTCGGCGCCGTAGCCGCCGTTCTCGGGAGTGGTGTTCTGCTGATCTGACATGTCTGTATCGATAACGCTTTAAAGAACGGCCTGGCGGCCGGACCGCCGACGAGCCATCAGGCCCGTGGCGGCACAAACCCACATGAGCGCGGACTTAGATCCGCATGGGCATGACGACGTACTTGAACTGGTCGTCTTCGGGCAAGGTGATGAGCGCCGACGCGTTGGCATCGGGCATGACCGACCACTGGATGTTGTCCACTTTGACGTTGGCCAGCACGTCGAGCAGATAGCCGACGTTGAAACCCACGTCCAGCGGCTCGTGGCCGTAGTCGATGTCGATTTCTTCCTGGGCCTCTTCCTGCTCGGCGTTCGAGGACGAGATCTTCATCTGGTTCTGCGCCAGCTGCAGGCGCACGCCCTTGAACTTGTCGGTGGTGAGAATGGCCGCGCGCTGCAGGCTGCCCTGCAGGGCTTCGCGGCCCACCAGGAAGTGCCGCGTGTAATTCGTGGGAATCACACGTGTGAAATCGGGGAACTTGCCTTCGACCAGCTTGGACACCAGCTCGACGTCGCCGAAACGGAAACGGATCTGGCCCGGCGCCACGTCGATCGACACGACTTCGTCGGAGTCTTCGAGCAGGCGCTGCATTTCAAGCACGGTCTTGCGCGGCACGATCACTTCGTGGCGTTCGCTGATGCCGTCTGCTTCGGTGGAGCAGTGGGCCAGGCGGTGGCCGTCGGTGGCGACCGCGCGCACGCGACCCGGTTCAAACACCAGCAGCATGCCGTTCAGGTAGTAGCGGATGTCCTGCTGGGCCATGGCGAAGTGCACCATGTTGAACAGGTGGCGCAGCGTGCGCTGCGGCATGGTCAGCGACACGTCCCATTGTTCGGGCTGGGCCACGGTGGGGAATTCGCTGGCGGCCAGCGTCTGCAGCGCAAAGCGGCTCTTGGCCGACTGCACCGACAGCTTGTTGCTGGCCAGCGCCAGGCGCACGTCGCCCGTATCGGGCAGGGCCTTCAGGATGTCGAGCAGCTTGCGCGCCGCAACGGTGGTGGACTCGTTGTCGTGGCCCACGCCGAAGTCGGCATGCGTGGTGATCTGTACTTCGAGGTCGGTCGCAATGAAGGCAACCTTGTTGCCTTCCTTGCGCATCAGGATGTTCGCCAGGATGGGCAGGGTATGGCGTCTTTCGACGATGCCCGCCACGGTCGACAGCGGTTTCAGCAATGCATCGCGTGTGGTTTGTACGAGTTGCATGGTCATCCTTTTAGAGTTTGTTCCAACACGTGCAGGGTATGGTTGAGCTCCGCTTGCTTTGCGCGGGCGTCGGAAATCTTGCGTACGGCGTGCAGGACGGTGGTGTGATCACGACCACCGAACAGGTCGCCGATTTCCGGCAGGCTTTTCTGGGTCAGCTCCTTCGCCAGGTACATGGCGACCTGGCGCGGCAACGCGATATTGGCCGGCCGGCGTTTCGAATACATGTCGGCCACTTTGATCTTGTAGAAGTCCGCCACCGTCTTCTGGATGTTTTCCACGGTGATCTGCCCATTGGACACGGACAGCAGATCCTTCAGGGCTTCCTTGCAGACGTCCACCGTCAGCACGTCGCGACCATGGAAGCGGGCGTAGGCCAGCACCTTGCGCAGCGCGCCTTCAAGTTCGCGCACATTGCTGCGCAAGTGCTTGGCGATGAAGAACGCCACTTCCTCGGGCATGGGCACGCCTTCGGACTCGGCCTTGCGCAGCAGGATCGCCACGCGCATCTCGAGCTCGGGCGGCTCGATCGCGACCGTCAGGCCGGAATCGAAGCGCGAGATCAGGCGGCTGTCGATGCCCGACAGTTCCTTCGGGTACGTGTCGCTGGTGATGATGATCTGCTTGCGCTGCGCGACCATCGCCTCGAACGCATAGAAGAACTCTTCCTGCGTGCGGTTCTTGCCGGAGAAGAACTGGATATCGTCGATCAGCAGCAGGTCCAGCGAGTGGTAGTAGCGCTTGAAATCGTCGAACGCCTTGCGCTGGTATGCCTTGACCACGTCGGACACGTACTGGTCGGCATGCACGTAGCGCACGCGAACGCCGGTACCCGCCGCCACCATGGCGTTGCCGATGGCGTGGATCAAGTGGGTCTTGCCCAGGCCCACGCCGCCATACAGGAACAGCGGGTTGTACGACGTGCCCGGGTTCTCGGCCACCTGCAGTGCGGCAGCGCGCGCCAGCTGGTTCGCCTTACCCGTCACGAAGTTCTCGAACGTCAGGTCGGTGTTCAGGCGCGAGCGCTCGTACACGATGTTTGCGGCATCCGCATTGACGGCAGCCGCGCCCGCACTGGGGGCGGGGGCTGCCGGGGCGGCGGGCTGCGCGGCCATGCCGGGCGGTGCGCCGCCTGACGGCGTGGCACCGGACAGTGGCGTTTGCGCGGGCTGCTGGGCGCGCACGGGCGCGACAGGCATGCGCGGCGTCGCGCCCTGCGAGGGCAACTCGAACAAAACCTGTACCGGACGCTCGAACCACTCCGCGGCCAACGCTTCGATCTGGTGGGAGAAATTCTTGCGCACCCAGTCCAGCTTGAACCGGTTGGGGGCGGCAACGCGCAGCACCGCCTGCGTCTCGTCATACGCAAGCGGGACCAGCGGTCGTATCCACGCGCTGATTTGTTGGGGGGGGAGTTCCTGCTCAAGACGACTGACGCAGGTCTGCCAGAATTCTTTCATGTCGCTCTTATTCAAACCTCGATTCTACCTTGCCTGGGCATGGGTTATCCACAGGGTAGGGCATAAGCCTGCACATGCCGCCCCCTTAACTGTTTGACAAGACAGGGAAAACTTGCTGAAATGGTGGGCTTTTCCGAATTCTGTCTGTCAGAAGGTTTCGCAGAAGGCCCGGTATCACCGCGAGCGCTACACTGGCGTTCGCCTGGAATCCTGGCCTTGCTGAATAGGTCGCCCGGGGAATCCCCGGCCCCAAGCCCCGTCTACAAGTCTGTTTTTGCTGGCGTTTTTGCACTTCACGTGCCATGACGCGGCAGAATCGCTTACTAGATACCCGCTTTGGATCTGCGACCAGGAACCCTCCGGGCAGGTCCCTTCTGACTTTTGTTCTTTTTGTGGATCGTCCATGAAACGTACCTACCAACCTTCCGTTACCCGCCGCAAGCGCACCCATGGCTTTCGCGTGCGCATGAAAACCCGCGCTGGCCGCGCCATCCTGAGCGCCCGCCGCGCCAAGGGCCGCAAGCGTCTGGCCGTCTAAGTCCCGCGTTTCCGGTCTTTTGCCGGAAGCCTGACTTTTTTTGCACGGACCGGCCATATTGCAAGACCTCTCGCAATCCCGTCCCGGTTCCGCGCAAACGCCTGACCCGCAGTCCATGCCGCGCTCCACGCTTCCCCCGGAGGCGCGGCTGCATCGCCCCTCCGAGTTCGCCGCCGCCCTCAAAGGCCGGCGTCTTGCCCGAGGGGCGTTTTTCGTTGTGAGCGCCGCTCCCAACGATCTGCCTCCCGGCCAGGACGCCTGTGCCCGCCTGGGCCTGGTGATCGCCAAGCGGTTCGCCGCCCACGCCATCACGCGCAATGCCTTGAAGCGGGTCATCCGCGAGGCGTTCCGTCACCGGCGCCTGACGCTTCCGGCAAAAGACTACGTCGTGCGGCTGCACTGCAAGGTGGCGCCCGCCACGCTCACCGCGCTCAAACGCGCGGCCAGGGCCGAAGCGGACGCTCACTTCGAGCGGATCGCGCGATGAAAGGCCCATCCCCCCGGCAGGCAAGCCGTCCGCGACGCGGGCGATCCGTGGGGGCCGCAATACTCATTGCCCCGATCCGGTTCTACAGGTTCTTCCTGAGCCCCTGGATCGGCCGGCAGTGCCGCTTTACCCCGACCTGCTCGGCGTACGCGATCGAGGCGATCGAACGCCACGGTCCCTGGCGCGGCTTCTGGCTGATGGTCCGGCGCATCGGCCGGTGCCATCCCTGGACGCCCGGTGGCTGGGACCCGGTTCCGCCGGCCAAGGGAACCAACGGCGGCGCTTGCTGCTCCCATGGCCACCGCACCGAGCACGATTGACGCTAAACTGGCGGGCTTTGCTGGCCCGTATTCACTTCAGTAGGCACCATGGATATCCGACGAACCGTCCTCTGGATGATTTTTTCCTTCTCGCTGTTGCTCCTTTGGAACAACTGGCAGATCCATAACGGCAAGCCGTCGTTGTTCGGGGGCCCCACGCCCGCGGCCAGCACGAGCGCCAACGGCACGCCGGCCGCCGCGAACAACGCGACGCCTTCGGTGCCCAATGCGCCCACCGCCGCCAGCGCTCCCGCGCCTTCGGCCGTGCCGGGCGCCGCCACGCCGGCCCCGACGCGCTCGGAAGAAGTCGTCATCACCACCGACGTGCTGCGCCTGACATTCGATACGCTGGGCGCCCAACTGGTGCGCGCCGAGCTGCTGAAGTACCCGGCCACCGGCCAACCCGACAAGCCCACCGTGCTGCTGGATCGCGCCGCAGGCCTGAACTACGTCGCGCAGACCGGCGTGGTCGGCGCAGGCAACGGCCAGAGCTTCCCGACGCACCAGACGCCTTTCCGCGTCGTCTCCACCGATCGCCAGCTCACCGGCGACAACCTGGACGTGACGTTCGAAGCCGAATCCGGCGGCGTCAAGGTCACCAAGACCTTCACCCTGCATCGCGGCCGCTACGACATCGACGTGCGCCACGACCTGGCCAACGTCGGCGCCGCCCCCGTGACGCCCGCGCTGTACCTGCAGCTCGAGCGCGACGGCAACGACCCGGCCGACACCTCCAGCTTCTATCACACGTTCACCGGCATCGCCGTCTACTCGGAACAGGACAAGTTCCAGAAGATGACCTTCGCCGACATCGAAAAGAAGAAGGCCAACTACATCAAGCAGACGGACAACGGCTGGATCGCCGTGGTCCAGCACTACTTCGCCACCGCCTGGGTGCCGCCACAAGGCAAGCCGCGCAGCAACGAAGTGCTGGAAGTGCAGAAGAACCTGTACGCCGCCCGCACCATCGAAGCCGTTGGCGAAATCGCCCCGGGCGCCGCTGCCCGCGTCGATTCGCACCTGTGGGTCGGCCCGCAAGACCAGAAGGCCATGGCGGCACTCGCCCCCGGCCTGGAACTCGTGGTCGACTACGGCTGGCTGACCATCATCGCCAAGCCGCTGTTCACGCTGATGACCTGGCTGCACTCCATCCTGGGCAACTGGGGCTGGACCATCGTCGCCCTGACCGTGCTGATCAAGGCCCTGTTCTACCCCCTGGCCGCCGCCAGCTATCGCTCGATGGCCCGCATGAAGCAGGTCGCCCCGCGCCTGCAGGCCCTGAAGGAAAAGTACGGCGACGACAAGCAGAAGCTCAATGCGGCCATGATGGAGATGTACCGCACCGAAAAGATCAACCCGCTGGGCGGCTGCTTGCCGATGGTGGTGCAGATCCCGGTGTTCATCTCGCTGTACTGGGTGCTGCTGGCCAGCGTGGAAATGCGCGGCGCGCCCTGGATCCTGTGGGTTCATGACCTGTCGATCCGCGACCCGTTCTTCATTCTGCCCGCCATCATGATGGCCACCATGTTCCTGCAGATCAAGCTGAACCCGACGCCCCCGGACCCCGTCCAGGCCAAGGTCATGATGATCATGCCGCTGGTGTTCGGCGGGATGATGTTCTTCTTCCCGGCCGGCCTGGTGCTCTACTGGTGCGTCAACAACACCCTGTCTATCGCCCAGCAGTGGTCCATTACCCGCGCCATGCAGCGCAAGGCAGAAGCCGCGGCCAGCCGCTGATCGCTTCGCGCCACGAAAAACCGGCCTCCTGAGGCCGGTTTTTTTTCACCTGCGTTCAGGCGGCGACGGGGTGCATGCCGCACCAACGATAGTTATTTTCAATCAAATTTACTAGTTCAATCAACTTCACAGTGGAAACATAGACCCCTATGATGTGTCGGAGATATTCCCCGGCCGGCTATGTCCGGGGCGGTATCCATCACGTTGCGCGCGCCGGCCCAGTCGCCGCGCATTCCAGGAATTACGTAGGGAGTTGCCATGACCGACAAGAAGCCTCTGACCACCGCCTCTGGCGCCCCGGTGGCCGACAACAACAACACGCTGACCGCGGGCCCACGGGGCCCCGCGCTGCTGCAAGACTTCTGGCTGATCGAAAAGCTCGCCCATTTCGACCGGGAACGCATCCCGGAACGCGTCGTGCACGCCAAGGGTTCGGGCGCCTACGGTACCTTTACCGTCACCCACGACATCTCGCGCTACACCCGCGCCAGCATCTTCTCGAAGGTGGGCAAGCAAACCCCGCTGTTCCTGCGCTTTTCGACCGTGGCCGGTGAACGCGGCGCGGCCGACGCCGAACGCGACGTGCGCGGCTTCGCCATCAAGTTCTATACCGACGAGGGCAACTGGGACCTGGTGGGCAACAACACGCCGGTATTCTTCATCCGCGACCCGCTCAAGTTCCCCGATTTCATCCACACTCAGAAACGCGACCCCAAGACCAATCTGCGCAGCGCCACCGCCGCCTGGGACTTCTGGTCGCTCAGCCCCGAATCGCTGCACCAGGTCACCATCCTGATGAGCGACCGCGGCATTCCCGCCAACCTGCGCCAGCAGCATGGCTTCGGCTCGCACACCTTCAGCTTCGTCAACGCCAACGGCGAACGCTTCTACGTGAAGTTCCACTTCAAGTCGCAGCAAGGCATTGCCTGTCTGAGCGACGAGCAAGCCGCGCAAGTGGTGGCCCACGACCGCGAAAGCTCGCAGCGTGACCTGTTCAACAACATCGAACAGGGCAACTTCCCGAAGTGGTCGCTGAAGGTGCAGATCATGCCCGAGGCCGAAGCCGAGACCTACCACATCAACCCGTTCGATCTCACCAAGGTGTGGCCGCATGGCGACTACCCGCTGATCGACGTGGGCGTGCTGGAACTGAACAAGAACCCCGAAAACTACTTCGCCGAAGTCGAGCAGGCCGCCTTCACGCCGGCCAACGTGGTGCCGGGCATCGACTTCTCGCCGGACAAGATGCTGCAGGGCCGCCTGTTCTCGTATGGCGACACGCATCGCTATCGCCTGGGGATCAACCACCACCAGATTCCGGTGAACGCGCCGCGCTGCCCGTTCCACAGCTACCACCGCGATGGCGCATCGCGCGTGGACGGCAATGCCGGCGGCACGCTGAACTACGAGCCCAACAGCGCCGGTGAATGGAAGGAAACCCCGTCGGCCGGCGAACCGCCGCTGGCGCTGGACGGCCAGGCCGCCGCCCGCTGGAACCACCGCGTGGACGACGACTACTACTCGCAGCCGGGCGCCTTGTTCCGCCTGATGACGCCGGCGCAACAGGAACTGCTGTTCGGCAACATCGGCCGCCACATGGCGGACGTGCCCGAGGAAATCCAGCGCCGTCAGCTGGAGCACTTCCGCAAGGCCGACCCGGCCTATGCCGCGGGCGTGGCCAAGGCGCTGGGCTTGAAGCTGTAACGCACCAGCACGGATGCCGCGCGGTGTTGACTGCGTGGCCCTGGCGGGCGGCCTTCGGGCCGCCCGTTTTCATTGCTGCCTTGCCGTTTGGCGCCGAAAGACTCCGAAAATCCCTGCCAGCGACTTATCCCCAGAGGGTGGGGTGGAAAGTTATTCTTTTTTATCCACAAGCCTTTCACAGGCAATCCACAGGACTTTCACAGGGATATCCACAGCTTCGGCCGACATTGACCCGATATTGCGTTGAATCGGGTATCCCAGGCCTAATACTTCAAGCCGGTGTCGCACAACACGGTAGCCACCGTCGCGTCCGGCCGCAGCCGTCCGGACTGCAACAGCTTCACCGCCGCGCACACGTTGGCCGCGGCCGAAAACCCCACGTACAGCCCCTCGCGCACGGCCAGCAGGCGGCGCCAGTCCTCGGCCTCGTCATCGGTTACTGCCAGGCTCAGGTCCATCAGCGTGGCATCCCAGTGGGGCGGCACGGCGCCGTAGCTGGTGCCCTGGATCACGTGGCGAGCCTTCATGACGGGCGCGCCGGCCAGCACTTCGCTGCCCTGCGGCTCGACCGCCGCGCACACGGTCGCCGGATTGGCCGCCTTCAATGCGCGCGCCACGCCCATGAACGTGCAACCCGTGCCTACGGCTGCGACCCAGCCATCCGGCGCACTACCCAATTGATCCAGGATTTCCCGGCCCGTGCCCGCTTCGTGCGCCGCAATGCATTCGACGGCGTTGAACTGGTCCACATAGAAGCCGCCGCGTTCGGCCGCGATGCGAGCCGCGACATCAGCGGCGGCCTGCACGTCGGCACCGGTGACCTGCCCGGGGGCGCCATCCACTTGCGCCACCAGCACCACCTCGGCGCCCAGGCCTTCCAGCATGCGGGCGCGGGCAGGGCTGTTGCCGGCAGACATCGTCACCACCAGCGGATGCCCCAGCGCGGCGCAGGCCACGGCCAGGCCCGCCCCCATGTTGCCACTGGTCATTTCCACCACCGGCATCCCCGGCTGAAGCCGGCCATCCGCCCGCGCGGCCAGCAGAATGGCGCGGGCAGCACGGTCTTTGACGCTGCCGCCGGGCTGCAGGAATTCCGCCTTGGCGACGATGCGCCCAGGGCCGTCGTGAATGCGGCCCAGGGTTACCAGCGGGGTATTGCCGATCAGGTCGATCGAGGAAGTGGCAAGCAGCATATCGGTCCCGGAAAGCTCGCGCGGCTGGCTCCGCGGTGGCACGGGCCAGGATCGCGAGCGACGAGACCTATTGTAGAGAGGCGGACACCGCGGGCAGATTGGCCTGACCCGCTTGGGCGGCGCTTGCCGGCGTAGGTGAGGCGAGGGCGACAAGGGCGAGCGCCAACGCCAGGCCGGCGCCGGTCGCGGTGCGGACGAGCCGTTCACGTAGATCAGGAGAGAGACGCATGGCGGTCCTTGTGGATAAGCAGGGTGGCGAAAAACGGTCCGATGTCAGACCGGCACATCGCCTTCGATGGTGGTGCGGTACAGCTTGCGGCGCAGATGGTCGGGCGTGCCGCCGGCCAGGTGGATCAGCGAACGGTTGTCCCAGAACACCAGGTCATGCGGCTGCCAGCGGTGGCGGTACAGATGTTCCGGCCGGATGCTGTGCGCAAACAGTTCGTCCAGCAGTTGCCGGCTTTCGTCTTCCGGCAGGCCTTCGATGCGGGTCGTGAAGCCTTCGCTGACGAACAGCGCACGGCGTCCGTTCTCCGGGTGCGTGCGCACGACCGGATGCACCACTTCCTGCACCTGCGCCACCTGCTGCGCGCTCAGGTTGGGGCGCCAGTTGCCTTCCTTTTGGAGCTGGCCGTACTTGGCCAGGTAGGAATGCACCGCACGCTTGCCTTCAATGGCGCTGCGCAGCGCCGCGGGCAGGGTGTCATAGGCCAGGTGCATGTTGGCGAACAGCGTGTCGCCGCCTTCAGCCGGCAGCTCCTGCGCATGCAGCAGCGAACCCAGGCTGGGCAGTTCCTTGTACGAGATGTCCGAATGCCAGTACTTGCCGGCATCGCCCAGACCGACAGGCCTGCCGTCTTCGACGATGTTGGACACGATCAGGATTTCAGGGTGTCCGGCCAGATGGAACTGGTGCAGCACGTGAATCATCAGGCGGCCGAAACGGCGGCTGAAATCGATGTGCTGCTGCGGCGTGATGCGCTGGTCGCGAAACACCAGCAGATGATGGTCCAAATGCGCCTGGTGCACCCGCGAAAAATCGGCCGATGTCAGCTCGCGCGACAGGTCCAGGCCGATGATCTCCGCGCCCACCGGGCCGGCCAAAGGCCGCAGCTCGAACGTCTGCGATTGGGCGGCGGCGGGGCTGGCCTCCACACGCCGCAGGGCATTGCTCTGGGACATCGATCGCTCCGGTTCGCAAGGCGGCAATACCGCCCGCGCTGGCTCTGCGATCCGCTCACGGGCGGATCAGGAATGATCGATTATGGAAAGCGCGCCTTGTATCTCAAACGAAGATATCGGCGTTTGAACAAAGCTTCCCGTCATATAGAAAAGCCGCCCGGGGGAAGGTGGGCGGCTTCATGTGCTGCACGCATAAGCTAATAGCGCTTATGGCTGAACGGCAGAGCGAATCCGCCGCCAGGATGCGAGGAAAATCACTTCTGCGCGGGCAGGAAGGCCTCGACCAGCTTGACCCAGTACGTCGCGCCCACCGGCAGCAAGGCATCGTTGAAGTCGTAGTTGGGGTTGTGCAGCTGGCACGGCCCCATGCCGTGATAGCTTTCCATGCGGTGATCGCCGTCGCCGTTGCCCAGGAACAGGTACGTGCCAGGCAGCGCTTCCAGGAAGAAGGAAAAGTCTTCCGCCCCCATGAACGGCGGCATTTCGCGCACCACGTTCTCGGCGCCGAAGGCGTCTTCGGCCACCTGCGCGGCAAACGCGGTTTCTTTTTCCCAGTTCACCAGCGGCGGATAGGCGCGCACGAAATCCAGCGTGCCGGTGCCGCCGTACACCTGCGGCAGCGTCGTGGCAATGCGGCGCATGTCGGCCTCGATCTTGTCCAGCACCGCCACCGAATAGGTGCGCACGGTGCCGCGCAGCACGGCTTCGCCGGGAATGACGTTGTAGGCGTCGCCCGCGTGGATCTGCGTGATCGACAGCACGGCCTGCTCCAGCGGATCCTTGCTGCGCGAGATGACGGTCTGCAGCGCATGCACCATGTCGGCGGCCACGATGATCGGGTCGACCGACGCGTGCGGCTGCGCGGCATGGCCGCCCACGCCCTTGATGACGATGTCCCAGCGGTTGCTGGACGCCATGGTGGGGCCGGTACGGAAACCGAACTGGTTCACCGGCATGCCCGGCATGTTGTGGATGCCGAACACGGCATCGCACGGAAATCGATCGAACAGCCCGTCCTGCATCATGGCGCGCGCGCCGGCATTGCCGCCTTCTTCGGCGGGCTGGAAGATGAACACCACCGTGCCATCGAAATTGCGATGCTTGGACAAGTACTGGGCCGCACCCAGCAGCATCGTCGTGTGGCCATCGTGGCCACAGCCATGCATGCGGCCGCTGATGGTCGACTTGTGCGCGAAGCGGTTGTGTTCGGGCATGGGCAGCGCATCCATGTCGGCGCGCAGGCCTACCGTCTTGCCGCCGTTGCCGCCACGCAAAACCCCCACCACGCCGGTTTTCCCCAGCCCGGTGTGCACCTCCAGCCCCCACTCGCGCAGGCGCTCGGCCACCAGGTTCGACGTGCGCGTTTCCTGGAAGGCCAGTTCGGGATGGGCGTGGATATCACGGCGCAGGGCGGTCAAATCGCCGTGGGCGCGTTCGATTTCGGCTAGGGTTTTCATGGCTGTGGATAAGCTGGAGGTGGAATGTCGGTTCGAAAAATGCAACGTCTGTGTAGACACACTATCGCAGAAATTCTCGCGCTGGCCACCCGCCGCGTCCAGCCCTGTTACGGATGAGGGTCAGCTCGCGTCGTTCAGATGGCAGGCGCTGAACTGCCCCGGCGCGATCTCGCGCAGCAGCGGCCGCTCGGCCTTGCAGCGCGCCATCGCCTGTGGACAACGTGGGTGGAACGCACAGCCGCCGGGCGGATCCAGCGGCGACGGGAGTTCGCCCTTGATAGGCTGGTAACTGCGGCGCCCGGGCGTCAAGGTGGGCAGTTCCTTCAGCAGCGCCTGCGTGTACGGATGGTTGGCGCGCTGGAACACCATGTCGGTCGGCGCCAGTTCGACCACGCGGCCCAGGTACATGATGGCGACGCGATCCGAAATATGGCTGACCACGCTCAGGTTGTGGCTGATGAACAGGTACGTCAGGTCCAGGTCGTCGCGCAGTTGTTCGAACAGGTTCAGCACCTGCGCCTGGATGGACACGTCCAGCGCCGCTACCGCCTCGTCGCAGACGATCACCGATGGCTTGAGCGCCAATGCCCGCGCGATGCCGATGCGCTGGCGCTGGCCACCCGAGAATTGATGCGGATAGCGCTGCGCAAAGCTTGGGTCCAGCCCGACCTGGCGCATCAGGCCTGCCACGTACTCGGCCTTGTCGCGGGCCCGTATCAAGCCATGTGCCACCGGCGCCTCGCCGATGATCTCGCGCACGCGCATGCGCGGGTTGAGCGAGGCGTACGGGTCCTGGAAGATCATCTGCACGCCCAGCTCGTAGGCGCGCCGCTGCTGTCCTGTCATGGCCTTCACGGCCTGGCCCTGGTAGTGCACCTCGCCGGAAGAGGGCGGCAAGATGCCGGACACGATGCGGCCCAGCGTCGACTTGCCGCAGCCCGATTCGCCGACGATGCCGATCACCTCGCCCGGCTGCACGTCCAGGTCGACCCCGGCCACGGCGTGCACGACTTGCGTCTTCAGGCCAGCCCCCAACAGGTTGGCGATGCGTCCGGCCAGGTCCACCGGTTGCGTGAATCGCAACTCCACACCGCGCAGGGACAGGATGGGGGCGGCGGCGCCGCGTTCTGCTGCGCTCATTTGATGTCAGGGTCTCCGGCATGCCAGCAGCGCACCCATTGCGCCGGACGGACTTCAACAGGCTGCGGCTCGACCAGACAGGCGTCGCTCGCACGCGGGCAACGCCCCCGGAACGCACAGCCTTGCGGCAGGTTGAGCAAAGATGGCGTCATGCCGGGAATCGGCACCAGCGGACGGCCACGCGATTCGGGCGTGGGAATCGACGCGATCAGGCCATGTGTGTACGGGTGCATCGGGTGACTGATCACGTCCTGCGTGCTGCCGGTTTCCACCACGCGGCCGGCATACATGACCGACACGCGATCGGCCAGGCCCGCCACCACCGCCAGGTCATGCGTGATCCAGATCAGGCCCGTGCCGGTCTCGCGGCACAGCTTCTGCACTTCGAACAGAATCTGCCCTTGTATGGTCACATCCAGCGCCGTGGTGGGCTCATCCGCGATGATCAGGCGCGGTGAATTCAGTAGCGCAATCGCGATCGCCACGCGCTGGCGCATGCCGCCGGACAACTGATGTGGATAAGCGCGCAAACGTTCCTGCGGCGACGGAATGCCGACCATCGTCAAGGTCTGCAACGCCCGGTCGCGGGCCTGGTCGCGCGACACCTTGTGATGCGCCTGCACCGCCTCGATCATCTGCGTATCGACGCGCAGCACCGGGTTCAGCGTCATCATCGGATCCTGGAAGATCATGGCGATCTCCTGGCCGCGCAGCTGGCGCCAGCGCGCCGGCGATGCGCCGCGCAGGTCTTCGCCATTCAAGCGCAATTCACCGTCGACGATGCGGCCCGGCTCGTCCAGCAGGCCCATCAACGAAAAGCCCGTGATGCTCTTGCCCGATCCCGACTCGCCCACCAGCCCCAGGATCTCGCCCTCGGCCAAGGTCAGGTCAACGCCATCCACCGCCTTCACCACGCCGTTACGCGTGAAGAAATGCGTCTTCAGTCCGTGCACCTGCAGCACGGGGCCTGGCGTGGCCAGCGGCTTTTCCACAGCTTGGGTCTGCATCGCGTCCGCCCTCAATTCGCGTGGCGCGGGTTGAGCACATCGCGCAGGTGGTCGCCCACCAGGTTGATGGCGATGATGGCCAGCGCCAGCGCGATGCCGGGAAAGAACGAAATCCAGTATTGACCCGACAGCAGGTATTCGAAGCCGTTGTAGATCAGCATGCCCAACGACGGCTCGGTCACCGGCACCCCCACGCCCAGGAACGACAGCGTGGCTTCCAGCGCGATGGCGTGCGCCAGGTCGATCGTGGCGATCACGATGAGCGGCGGCATACAGTTGGGCAACACATGGCGAAACAGCACCCGGCCCCACGACAGCGACATGCAGCGCGCCGCCTCGACATATTCCTTGCCGCGCTCGACCAGCGCCGCGCCGCGGGCCGCGCGGGCAAAGTAGGCCCACTGCACCACGATCAGCGCGATGATCACCTTATCCACACCTTTGCCCAGGATCGCCAGCAGCATCAACGCCACCAGGATCGCGGGAAACGACAGCTGGATATCCACAATCCGCATCAGCAGCGCGTCGATGCGGCCGCCAAAGTATGCGGCGATCAAGCCCACCGTGGCACCAATGCCGAAGGCCGCCAGCACCGACACCGTTGCCACCATCAGGCTGGTGCGCATGCCGTACAGAATGGCCGACAACAGATCGCGCGCCTGGCCATCGGTGCCCAGCCAATAGCGCATGGCGCCATCGCCGCTTTCGCTGCCGGGCTTGAGCTTGGAATCCATGATGTCCAGCGACGCCAGGTCGTACGGATTCTGCGGTGCGATCCACGGGGCCAGCAGCGCCGCGCCGACGATCACCACCAGCATCACCAGGCCCAGCGTGGCCAGCTTGCTGGCAAAGAAGTCCGCCACGAAGCGGCGCCAGGGCGTCTGCTCCTTGGCCGCGGCGGGCGGCGCGCTTGCGGTCGCGGGCGTATTCATCGGCGGCTATCCAGGCGTACGCGGGGGTCCAGCACCGTATAGATGATGTCCACCACGAGGTTCAGCATGACAAGGAAAAACACGATCAGAAGCAGATATGCCACCACCACCGGGCGGTCCAGGTTGATGATGGAATCGATCAGCAGCTTGCCCATGCCCGGCCACGAAAAGACGGTCTCGGTCACCACGGCAAACGCCATCACCTGCCCGAATTCCAGACCCGCCACCGTGACCACGGGAATCAGGATGTTCTTGAGCAGGTGCACGCCCAGCACGCGCTTTTCCGACAAGCCTTTGGCGCGCGCGAACTTGATGTAGTCCATCGGCAGCGCCTCGCGGGTGGCCGCCCGCGTCACGCGGATGATCATGGCGCATTTGGCGAATGCGATGGTGGCCGCCGGCAAGGCCAGGCTGAGCCAGCCATTGAGCGTCAACACGCTCAACTGCAGCGACCCGATGCTGACCGTCTGGCCGCGACCGCCCGCCGGCACCCAGCCCAGCATCACCGCGAACACCATGATCAGCATCAAGCCGACCCAGAAGTTGGGCAACGAGAAGCCCAGCACCGAACCCGTCATGATGGCGCGCGAACCCGGCGCCTTGGGCTTGAGCCCGGCCAGGATGCCCAGCGGCACGCCGATCAGCACCGACAGCAGCATGGCCACACAGGCCAGCTCGACGGTGGCCGGCATGCGCTCGAGAATCAAGTGCATGGCCGGCTCGCCAGTCAGGAAGCTATTGCCGAAATCGCCGCGCACCGCCTGGCCCATGAAGATCAGGTACTGCCGCCAGAGCGGCAGGTCCAGGCCCAGCGATGCACGTATCGCGGCGCGTTGCGCCTCGGTAGCCTCCGGGCTGGCCAGCATCGATACCGGGTCGCCCACCATATAGATGCCGGCGAATACCAACGCCGACATCACCAGCATGACGACGATGGTTTGCAGCAGCCTTCGTACGATTGTCGCTAACACGGGAACCTGCCCAACGACCGCATTACTTCTTCAGCGTCGCGAACTGCGCCAGCGTCACCTGGTCAGGACGGCCCTGGTAGCGGATGTCGTTCTTCATCGCCCACACCGACAGTTCGAAGTGCACCGGCAGCATCGCGTAGTCGTCCATCGCGATATTGCTGGCCTGCGACAACAGTTCCGCACGCTTGGCGTCATCCATCGTGGACGAAGCTTCCTTCACCAGCTCGTCCATCTTCGGATTCGAATAGCGGCTGCGGTTGGTGGTGCCCAGGCCCGCTTCGGGATTGCGCGTCACCAGCAACGACGTCAACGCATTGGACATCTCGCCGCTGGTCACCGACCAGCCCGCGAGATAGGCCGAGAACGCATAGCTGTCGCGGTTCTTGAAGAAAACCGGCGGCGCCATCGCATCCACGCTGGTCTTCACGCCGATGCGCGTCCACATCGACGCAATGGCCTGCGCCACCTTCGAATCGTTGACGTAGCGGCCCGACGGCGAGCCCAGCGTGATCGAGAAGCCGTTGGGATAACCCGCTTCCTTCAGCAGCGCTTTCGCCTTTTCGACGTCAGCCTTGGGCGCCTTGGAATGTTCCTTGCTCGATCCGAACATGGGGTAGGGCAGCAGGTTGCCGGCCGGCAATGCCACGCCGCCCATCACGCGTTCCACCAGCGCTTCACGGTTGATCGCCAGGGACAGCGCTTCACGCACGCGCTTGTCCTTCATCGGATTCTTGTCGGTGCCCTGGATGCCGGGCGAGGGCTCGGCATACTGATCCAGCGCGACGTACACCACACGTACCGACGGCGTCTCTTCGACGTACAGCTTCTTGTCGCCCTTCAGCTTGGGCAGGTCATCGGTTGGGGGATCCTCGATCATGTCGACGTCGCCGGCCAACAGCGCCGCCACGCGCGCCGCGGCATTGCTGATCGGGCGGTAGATCACCTTGTCCCAGGTCGGCTTCTTGCCCCAGTAGTTCTCATTGCGCGCCAGCACGAATTCCGCGCCGCGTTTCCACGACACGAACTTGTACGGGCCGGTGCCCACCAGGCCATCGCCGCTGTTGAGTTCCGTCGTCGTCTTGCCTTCGGCTGCCGGCCCCGATGCGGCCTTCTTGGACATGATCGGCAATTGCGCCAGGTTCACGAGCAGGTTAGGCGCGACTTCTTTGGTGGTCACGCGCAGCGTCATCGGATCCACGGCTTCCGTCTTGGCGACAGACCCCAGATACAGCGTGAACGGCGACGGGCTGTTCGGCACCTTCGGCACGCGGTCGTACGTGAACACCACGTCTTCGGCGGTGAACGGCGTGCCATCCGAGAATTTCACCCCGGGGCGCAGCTTGAACGTCCACACCTTGCCGTCCACGGTCCAGGACTCGGCCAGCGCCGGCACGGGCTTGAGCTGGGCGTCGGTCGCGACCAACGTATCGAAGATGGTCTGGGAGATCTGCGTATTCGGCGTCAGCGCGTGGTACTGCGGATCCATCGACGACGGCTCGGTTTTCAGGGCAATCACCAGATCGCGCGCCAGCGCCGAACTGAAGGTGCCGAAAGCCAGCAACACCGCGGCCGAACCGCAGGCCAACGCACGCGAAAACCGATATGCCATCGTGATCTCCCTGAGCTGTTTTGGGTTTTAAACCTCGGGGCCACCTTAACCAGCAAACAAGCCGCCGCGCAACAGTTATATTCCCCTATTGTTCTCGCTTAGCCTTGTCCCTGATATGTCTGTCCACGCCCCCATCGCCGCCATTGCAACCGCCCCCGGAAGAGGCGGCATCGGCGTCGTGCGCGTTTCTGGTGCGGACCTGTCCGAATTGGTGCGCCGCCTGTTCCAACGCGATCTCACGCCGCGTCATGCCCATTACCTGCCATTCAAATCGCAGGACGGCGAACTGCTCGACGAAGGCATTGCGCTGTACTTCCGCGCGCCGCACTCCTATACCGGCGAAGACGTGCTGGAACTGCAGGGCCACGGCGGCCCCGCCGTGCTGCGCCGCGTGCTGGAAAGCTGCCTGGCCGCGGGCCGCGACCTGGGCGCTCGCCTGGCCGAACCCGGTGAATTCACGCGCCGCGCATTCCTCAACGACCGCATGGACCTGGCCCAGGCCGAAGCCGTCGCCGATCTGATCGAAGCCTCGTCGGTGGCGGCTGCCCGCGGCGCCATGGCCTCGCTGTCCGGCGAATTCTCGGCCCACGTCAACGATCTGTCCGAGCGCATCATTCACCTGCGCATGCTGGT
>PJUB01000278.1_pt1 | contig 27776 bp, 16 predicted proteins | sample 1512141 | NCBI WGS metagenome assembly PJUB01 (sample SAMN08177677, study PRJNA422409) | Soil metagenome, whole genome shotgun sequencing project. | isolation source: Soil enriched on filter paper: alkali lignin treatment | place: USA: Madison | collected 2015-01-15 | reverse complement strand
TGGCCATGTTGCTGTCCACCCCGGGCGGCAGCCTGCAAGGCGATATCGCCCAGACGGCCGCCTGGCTGCGCGGCGCCGAGCCGCGCGCCTATGCGTCGGCCGCCGCCCTGGCGCAGGACCTGCCGGCCGTCGGCGACATGGTGTCGTTGCGCGGCCAGGGCCGGTGCCAGTTCCGGCCCGACGACTACCGGCCGGACGTGTTGCAGTTCGATTGCGAACGCCTGCGCTGGCAGGGGGATGTCGCGTCGGCCGATGAACTGCGCCTGGACCCGGCGGTGCTGCAACTGTATTCGGGCGCCTTTCTCAAGACGCGGCCCAATCCCATGATGGACATGCTGGTGCGCAGCCAGATCTACAACAGCATGGCGGGCAATCCGCTGGCCGCCTACAACGCGCGCAACGTGTCGGCGCTGACGGTGACCCGGCTCACCAATACCGTACTCACCATCGAACAGGCCTGCGAGGCTGCGACCGGCCAGGCGATCGCCGACTGCGACCGCATGAAGGCCGAAATGGCCGACACGTTGATGCTGACCCGCGACGAACCCGCCAACTGGCTCGAACTGTTCACGCTGGCGCGCGATGGCGCCTTCAAGCGGCAGGGCAACGCGGACGAGGGTGTATTCCTGACGCGTCACGCCGAGCGCATGCGCAACCTGGCCAAGTCCAGCATGCAGCCCGTGGTGCAGGCCGCCATCGACCAGTCGGCACGCAGCCTGACGGAACGCCAGCGCGGCGGCGTCGTGCTGCAAGTCAGGTCCGGTCCCTACGCGCAGTTGCCGCAGCCGCTGGAGCGCGAGTTGATGCCGGACGTGCTGCTGGCATGGCAGCGCCAGGTGGCGATGATGTCGGCCGACGGCGCCATGCCGTTCGAGGTCGTCGGCCTGGTGACGGCAGTGGATCGCGACGCGTCGGGCGCGCCCGTCATCGGCATCGATGCCTGGCGTTCGCTGGCCGACCCCTGGCCGGCGGCCGCGCGCGTGCTGTGGCTGGTCCTGGCGGTCCTGCTGGTGGCCGTGCACCTGCCGCTGGCACTGGTGCGTTGGCGCGCCGCCGGTGTGCGTCGACGCAATCTGGAGGAATACGCCCGCCGCCGCAGCGCGGCCAAGCCGGCGTTTTTCTGAAACCGCGCGCCAGGTCCTAGGACGCGATGGGCTGGCGCAGCGCTTGCGCCAGCCAGTCGAACAACTGCGGGTCGGAAAAGCCGGCCTGCACCGGCACTTCCCACAGGCGCGCGTCGTGCAAGGCGGCGCATTTGATCGCGTCTTTGGAGGTCACCAGCACCGTCTGCGCCGTCAGGGCCTGGAATGGCGATGCCGCATAATCGTGGTGGTCGGGCAGCGGCATCGTGGCGTCAAGCGTGATGCCCTGCGCCCGCAAGGTCGAAAAGAAGCGTTCAGGATTGCCGATGCCCGCCGCGGCCGCCACGCCCGGCTGGCCGGCGAAGGTGGACAGCGGGCGTACCGCGCCGCCTTCGATCTGGCGGGCGTCGCCGGGTTCCAGCCACATCGCGACCTGGCGGGGGCGATCACGGGACGAGACCGCGGGGCGGCCATCGGGCAGCCCGATATTGGTGATGACCGCGTCCACCTCGCGCAGCCGGCTGGCCGGCTCGCGCAGCGGTCCGGCGGGCAGCAGCCGGCCATTGCCCACGCCGCGGGCATCCTGCACCACGATTTCGATGTCACGCGCCAGTGCCAGGTGCTGCAGGCCGTCGTCCGAGACAATCACATCCACCTCGGGGTGGGCCCGCAACAGCGCCTGGGCGGCCAGCGGGCGGCGCGGGTGCACCGACACCGGGGCGCCCGTGGCGCGCGCGATCAGGGCCGGCTCGTCGCCGAATTCGGCCGCGGCCAGTTCGCCTTGTCCCACGCGCGCCTCGGGGCCGAGCTTGACGCCGTAGCCGCGGCTGACCACGCCAGGCGTGTAGCCGCGGGCGCGCAGGCCTTGCACGGTGGCGATGACCATCGGCGTCTTGCCGGTGCCGCCCACATAGATGTTGCCGATCACCACCACGGGCACCGGCGCGCGGTAGGCCTGCTTACGGCCGTCGCGATAGCGCGCGCGCTTGTCCGCCACCACGCGGGCGGTCAGCGCGGACAGCGGCAAGAGCAGGGTGGAGAGCCAGCCGCCGTGCTGCCATTGGCGGGCGAGCAGCGAGGCCTTGGACGGGCGCGCGCTCACCGGGCAGTCTGGGCGGCGAAGTTGACGCGGGCGATGCCGGCCAGCCGGGCGGCTTCCATGACGTTGATCACGGACTGGTGGGTGGCCTGGGCGTCAGCGTTGATGACCACCAGCGCTTCGGGTTTGCCGGCGGCGGCCTGGCGCAGCACGTCGGCGATTTCCGGCGGCGTCGAGACGTCGATCAGCGTGCCGTTCAGCGCATAGCGGCCGTCCTGGCTGACCGCGACCTCCAGTGCAGGCGGGGTTTCCTGGTCTGCGGAAGCTTGCGGCAGCGTGACTTTCAGCTGCGTGAAGCGGGCGAACGAGGTGGTTGCCGCCAGGAAGATGAGAATGACCAGCAGGACATCGATGAGCGGAATCAGGTTGATGTCCAGCTCGTCGCGGTCGCCCCGGGAGCCCCGGAAATTCATGAACGCCCCTCGCGCGGGGCGGGCGCCACGGCGCGCGCCAGCCGCGAGGCGGACAGTTCCATGGCGTTCAGGTAGCCGTCGACCCGGCCGCGCAGGTAGCGGTGGGCGATCATGGCGGGAATGGCGATGAGAATGCCGAAGCCGGTGTTGTACAGGGCGATGGAGATGCCGCGCGCCAGTTGGGCGGGATCGCCGCCGCCGGGCGTGTACGAACCGAAGATTTCGATCATGCCGACCACGGTGCCGAACAGGCCCATCAGCGGGGCCACCACGGCAATGGTGCCGATGGCGGGAATGTAGCGGCTGAGATCGTGGGCGACCGCGCGGCCGGTGTCTTCGACCACGCTGCGCAGTTCTTCGCGCGGCAGGTGGCGGTGGCGCATGACCTCGGCCAGCACCCGGCCCAGCGGGGAATTGCGTTCCAGGCGGTTCAGGGCCTCGGGGGTGTCCTGGTGGTTGCGCAGCATGTCGGCCACTTGTTCGTTCAGCCCGCGCGGCAGGACCTGGCTGCGGCGCAGCGACAGGAAGCGCTCGAATATCAGCGCAAGACCCAGCACGGACGTCGCCAGCAGGGGCCAGATCGGCCAGCCGGCCTCGCGCAAGATGGAAAGCAAAGCGGTCAACTCCAGGTGCGCCGGGGCGGGGCGCACGGCCTCGTCCAGCATCTGATCAAGCCGAAACTGTAACGGCGCGGCGGGGTTGTGGCAAGGGCGGGTGACCGCCAAAGCTATCCACAGAAACTGTGGATAATTCTGTGCAAAACTTCGTTGGAACGCTTGTGGGCACAGGGGTTGCGCTTGTTTGCTTCACATTCGAGCAGCGCTGATTTTATAAAAAATCTATAAAAAACAGTGGGTTGTACCGAATTTGCTGGCTTTCGGGCCAGTGGCTGCAAAAATGCCTGAACGCGGTATCATTGCGGCCCGCTACGTATGCCCTGTGGACAGGTACGCATCGGAAAGCCTTATGACAATTGAACTTGCAGTCACAAACAACGTATTTGCGCGGGATATCCTGACAGTTGCCCAGCTGAACCAAGCAGTGGGGCAGTTGTTGGAGCGCAGCATCCCGGCGCTGTGGGTGCGCGGCGAGATTTCCAACTTCACGCAGGCGGCTTCCGGGCATTGGTACTTCACGCTCAAGGACAGCCGCGCCTCGGTGCGGGCAGTCATGTTCCGGGGCCGCGCCAGTGCGGTCGGCTTCGTGCCGCGGGCCGGCGACCAGGTCGAAATCAGGGCCAGGGTATCGCTGTACGAGCCGCGGGGCGACTATCAATTGCAGGTCGACGCCATGCGCCGCGCGGGCATCGGCAACCTGTACGAGGCCTTCCTGCGCCTGAAGGAACAACTGGCTTCCGAGGGGCTGTTCGATCCGGCGCGCAAGCGCGACCCGGTGCCGCTGCCCCGAGCCATCGGCGTGGTGACTTCGCTGCACGCCGCAGCCCTGCGCGACGTGTTGTCCGCGCTGGCCCGCCGCGCGCCGCAGGTGCCGGTCATCATCTACCCGGCGCCGGTACAGGGCGCGGACGCCGCCGCCCGGCTGGCCGCCCAGGTGCGCCTGGCCAACGAGCGGGCCGAAGTCGACACGCTGCTGCTGGTGCGCGGCGGTGGCAGCATCGAAGACCTCTGGAGCTTCAACGACGAAGGCCTGGCCCGTGAAGTTGCCGCCAGTGCCATCACGGTCATCAGCGGCGTCGGCCACGAAACCGATTTCACCATCGCGGATTTCGTGGCTGACGTGCGCGCGCCCACCCCCACGGCGGCGGCCGAACTGGCCTGCGTGCCGCGTTCGGACCTGCTGGGCCGCGTCATGGCGTGTGCCCAGGCCATGGCCCGCGGCCAGCAGCGCCGCCTGGAACGCGCCGCCCAGCGCCTGGACCGCGCCAGCGCGCAACTGGTGTCGCCGGCCCAGCGCCTCGAACATCAGCGTGAACGCCTGAACAGCCTGGGTTATCGCCTGGCTTCGGCCTGGGCCGGTCCGCAGGCGCGCCGCAACGCGCGCGTCAATCTGCTGACGCAGCGCCTGGCGCATCGCGTGCCCGACACGGGCCGCGCCGCCGACCGCCTGGCCGGCGTGACGCGGCAGCTCGGCCAGGCGCATGCGCGCCTGCTGGTGCAACGCCGCAACCGCCTGGCTGCGGCCAGCGCGCAACTGCGCGCGCTGGACCCGGGCAACACGCTGGCCCGCGGTTATGCCATTGCCCGCGATGCCGACGGCCGCATCGTGCGCGATGCCGCCGACCTGGCGCCGGGGCAGGGCCTGGATCTGAGCTTTGCACACGGCGGCGCCAAGGTCGATGTCACGCAGGTGCGCAAGACGCGCGACGCTTCCTGACGCGCTTGCCTTACGCTTGCCGGTTGGTATGTGCAATTCGGTCGAGCGACGTGGCGTGCGCCGGATTGTGTGGCAACATCGCCTGCGCAACGATCAGCCTGGGGTGGAACCATGCAGCAAAAGACACCACGCAAGGGCCGGCGCGGCACGCGTCCGGCTGCCGCGCTGACCGGCCTTCTGGCCGCGACGCTATCGCTGGGCGCCGTCGGGCTTGCCTCGACCGCGCAGGCCCAGGGGCCTGACAAGGCCAAGGCGGCCAGCAAGACCGAAACTCGCGCCGGCGCGGCCCAGCCGCCTGCCGCCCGCCCCGCGCCCGGCGGCAAGGACAGCTGCGATTGCAACTCGCCCTACCGCGACTACAAGGCGGCCGATACGGCTGACACCCGCGCCTTGTTCGCCGCGGTCGAGGCGGGCGACGAAGCCGCTTTCACCACGGCCCTGGCCAAGGTGGCCCGGCCCGGCGACTATGCGCTCGAAGGCGTACCGCTGCTGCATGCGCTGCTGACGCCGCCGTGGCCGCGCAGCAAGCACGTGTATTGGGACATGCCCGCGGACGAAGCGGCGCGATTGCGCCAGGCCCATCGCGACGCCTTGCCGGCGCGCACCCGCATGCTGGCGGCCCTGCTGGCCACCCAGCCTCCCCTGAACGACATCACCTACGAATCGCGCCGTTCGCCGGTGCAGTTGGCGTTGCTGTACGGGTCGCCCGGCATCCTGGACATGCTGCTCGCGGCCGGTGCCCGCGCGGACCAGCGCGGTGATGACAACCGCAGCCCGCTCGACTTCCTGCTCAACCGCGATTTCGAATTCGCGGTGCGCATGACCTATCTGCCGCGTCTGGTCGACCGCCAGGACACCACGCGCATGGTGCTGGCACTGCTCAAGGCCGGCGCTCCGCGCCCCTTTGCCTATGTCGATGACCACGACGACGACGTCACGCGCAGTGCGCTCAAGGATGCGCAGGGCAAGCCACGCTTTGCCGCGGATTACCTGGCGTGGCCGGCGCTGGTGGAACTGACCGAAGGCGCCGACGTGGTGCGGGCGCTGGCCGCTACCGGCACCCGACCGGCCTATGGCGATGGCATCAGCCCGCTCGCGCTGGCCGCCTACACCGGCAACGCGGGCGCCGTGTCCGCGCTGAGGGAAATGGGCCCGCGCACGACGCCGGCCACGGGCTACGGCGAAACGGGCGACATCGATCTCTGGCTGGATGCGGCGCAGGCCGCCGTGGTCGCCGGGCATGGTGACATCGCCGAGCTGCTGCTGCGCGCCGGTATGCCGTTCAGCCAGCGTGGCCCGCAGACCAGCAACGACACGGCGGTGTTCGTCCGCATGCAGGCCGATACCCGGCCGATCCTGAACCTGGCCGCGGGCAAGGGCGACGTGGCGACGGTCAAGCGCCTGCTGGCGTTGGGCGCGCCGGTCGAGGGCGATAGCGCGGAACAATACGGCGACACACCGCTGGCCGACGCGGTGCAGGCCCGGCAGCGGGAGGCCGCGCGGGCGTTGCTGGCGGCCGGAGCCAACCCCGCGCTGCTGCGCCAGGGCTACGATCGCAAGACGGCGCTCGAACGCGCCATCGAAGCCGATGACCCTGCGCTGCTGCGTGACCTGCTGGCGGCAACGCCGCGCGAGGCCCTGCAGGCGCTGCTGGCCGACCCGGCGCATTCGCCCGTCCAGCAGGCCTTGCGCCAACCCGGCAAGCAGGGCGCCGCGCTGTTGCGGCAACTGGTCGATGCGGGCCTGGACCCGAAAACGCTGGACGCCGGTGCGATCCGCCAGGCGCTGGAAAACGGCGACGCCGCGATGGCAACGTATCTGATGGACGCCGGCGTGCCCGTCAATCCGCCGGCCAACGCCGTCGCCACGCAGGACGGCGCCTTCGATCGCAACGGCGTGCCGCCCCTGATGGTGGCCGTCACGTCGAACCAGCCCGCGATGGTCGACGCGCTGCTGGCCAAGGGCGCCGATCCGCTGGGCCTGGCACCGGAAGGGCGCAGCGCCTTGTATTGGGCGGTCGCCAGCCGCAATGGCGCCGTGCTTGAACGCCTGCTGCGTGCCGGCGCCAAGCTCGATGATCCGCGCCTGCCGCGCGCGCCGGCCCGTTATGCGCTCTTGAATGCGGCGCTGGCGGCCGGCGACATGAAGACCGTGAATCGGGTCGCAGAGGGCAGCGGGCAAACGCTTGCCGCCGCCTGCCTGCCCGAGGGCGGCGAATATGCCTTGCTGGACCAGCCTGGCTATTTCGCGCAATTGCAGGCGGCGGGCTTTACCGGCGCGCACGGCGACTGCGTGCAAGCGGGCGAGGCGTTGCCGCAGCGGCTGCTGTCCGCCTTGTTGCGTGATCGGCAACTGGTGGTCGCCCGCCGCGACACCGTCATCGACGTGCTGTCGCGCCTGAAGGCCTCGGGCGCCTCGCTCGACGCGCGCGGCGAAAGCGGCGAGACGCCGTTGGTCGCCGCCATCCAGACCGGACGCGCCGACCTTGCCGACGCCCTGCTTGCCGCGGGCGCCAGCGCGGATACGGCGGATGGGCGCGATCGCAGCCCCGCATGGGTCGCCCTGGAAACCGGACAGCCCGCGATGCTGGCGCTGCTGGCGCGCTACCAGGCGCGCTTCGATGGCGCAGCCGCGCCGCAGGGGCAGTCGTTCTTGCAGACGCTCGCCTGCCAATCCGCGCCGGCGTTTGCGGCCACGTTGCAGGCCGCCGGCGTGGCCGTCAAGCAAGCGTGCCCGCCCGCACCCGCCGCCAGCAAGGGCGCCGCCCGGTCCGCGGCCCGCCTTGCCGGCCACTACTATCTGCGCGGCATGCGCGAAGTGGGCAGTGAGTTGCTGCTGACCGAAGACGGCCGCTTCCAATACCTGATGAGCTACGGCGCGGTCGACATCGAAGCCAGCGGCCAATGGCGCAGCGACGGCAAGCGCCTCCATCTGGACACGCCGCCGATCCAGCCGTTTTCCGCCATTGCCGGCGTGCGTGCCGATACGTTGCCAGCCCAGGGCGATGGCATGACCGTGCGCATCTACTACCAGGGCAGGCCGGTCAAGGTCGACGTGGCCATGTCGTCGGCCACTGCCGATTTCGCTGGCGCGCCCAAGCAATCGGAAGGGGCCAGCGGCGTCAGCGCACCGATCGAGGCCGGCCAGCTCAAGGCCCTTGCCGTGTACGTGCCGCTGCCTTCCGGCGCGCGCTGGCACGACGTCGACATCAGCAAGCTGGATGCCCAGGCGCGGGCCGTGCGCGTGGATCTGGACGTGCCCGAATCCGCCAGCCTGACCCCCTTGCACATGACATTGGCATTGCATGACGATGGCGCCTTGACGGCCTCGCAGGGGGGGCGTGAACTGCGATATGAGAAAGAGTAGCGTTTACGTGTGGTGGTCATAAACACATACCTCTTAACCCCGCGCCGCCGCGGGGTTAACGCGGTATCCTCGCAGAGTTGCCGATACAATTGAACGGCTTGATCGTGCTCTCAACAGAAGGAACCCACACATGGCACATACTCTTCCCCCCCTGCCTTACGAACTGGACGCACTGGCTCCGCACATCTCGAAAGAGACGCTGGAGTTCCACTACGGCAAGCATCACCAGACCTACGTCACGAACCTGAACAACCTGATCCCGGGCACCGAGTTCGAGAACCTGTCGCTGGAAGACATCGTCAAGAAGTCCTCGGGTGGCATCTTCAACAACGCCGCCCAGATCTGGAACCACACGTTCTACTGGAACAGCCTGGCTCCCAAGGCCGGCGGCGCACCCACCGGCAAGCTGGCTGACGCCATCAACGCCAAGTGGGGCAGCTTCGACGCCTTCAAGGAAGCCTTCAACAAGTCGGCCGCCGGCAACTTCGGTTCGGGCTGGACCTGGCTGGTCAAGAAGGCCGACGGCTCCGTCGACATCGTCAACACCAGCAACGCCGCTACCCCGCTGACCACGGCCGACAAGCCGCTGCTCACCTGTGATGTCTGGGAACACGCCTACTACATCGACTACCGCAACGCCCGTCCCAAGTACCTGGAAAACTTCTGGGCGCTGGTGAACTGGGAATTCGCGGCCAAGAACTTCGCCTGATCGGCGCCGCGTCGCGATCCTCGCGTAGCCGACGTCCGGTCGGTCGCGGCATGATCCGCTCGCACTGAAGAAGGCCTCTCGTTGCACGAGAGGCCTTTCGTTTTGTTCAGCCAGAATTCAGCTTTGCGCCGTTCCCGGGTCATAGGGCCCGCAATCGGTGTCGATTGTCGAGTTCATTGCGGTGAAATGAAGAATAAACAGCCAGTTCTTTCGCGTTCTTGCGGGAAATCGCAAACGCTATCGTTGCCCCCGGTCTGCGACTGAGCCACGGGGCCAATGACTGCGGCACGCCCGCCATAAACCGTGGCAATTGAACGGGATGGGAAGCATGTTGCGGTATTTTTCGGGTTTACGTATCGGCGCGCGCCTGTCGGGCGCGTTCCTGCTGGTCGCGGTGATCGGCGGCGCCATCGGCGCCTTTGGCGTGTGGGGGCTCGCCCGCATCAACGAAATGAACGACAGGCTCTACGACACCGAGCTGCGAGGCATTTCGGACCTCAAAGAAGCCAATATCAACCTCATTTACGCAGGCCGAGCCCGCAGCGGTTTCCTGGCCGCCTCGACCCAGGAAGAACGCCAGGCCTTGCGCAAGCAGTTCGACGACGCGGTCAAGACCATGGACACGCTGCGCGAGAAGGCCGCCGCGAATTTCCACGCGGAAGAGGGCAAGCGCCTGCTGGCGCAGTTCGTTGAAACCGAGCAGGTCTGGAAGCGCGAGGCGGCTGAATTCTTCGCCGCCGCGCAATCGCATTCGCTGACGCAGGCCGATGCCAAGGTCGACGCCATCGAAAAGCGCGTCATCGCCTCGTCGCAGAAGCTCGACGACCTGATGACCGACCTGGCCGTGGGCAAGGAAAAGGTCGCCGCGCAATCGGTGCAGGAAGGCACCGACCTCTACGAGACCGTGCGCCTTGTCATGATCGTGCTCGCCGTGGTCGGCGTGGCGGTCGGCATGCTGCTGGGCTGGCTGGTGACGCGCGGTATCGTGCGGCCGCTGCAGCAGGCCGTGTCGGCCGCGCGCCAGGTGGCCGCGGGCGACCTCACCACCGACATCCAGGTGGCCACGCGCGATGAAACCGGCGACCTGATGGGCGCGCTCAAAGCCATGAACGAAAGCCTGGCGCGCATCGTGCGCGACGTGCGCGACGGCTGTGAGAGCATTGCCTCCGCGTCGTCGCAGATCGCGCAAGGCAACTCCGACCTGTCGCAACGCACCGAAGAGCAGGCCTCGTCGCTGGAAGAGACCGCGGCGTCCATGGAAGAGCTCACCAGCACCGTGCAGCAGAACGCCAACAACGCCAGCGAAGCCGAGCGGCTGGTCACGCAGGCTTCGACCGTGGCCGTGCGCGGCGGCGAAGTGGTCGAAGGCGTGGTGCAGACCATGAGCGCCATTTCCGACAGCTCGCGTCGCATCGCCGATATCACCGGCGTGATCGACGGTATCGCGTTCCAGACCAACATCCTGGCGCTCAACGCCGCCGTCGAAGCGGCGCGCGCGGGCGAGCAGGGCCGCGGCTTTGCCGTGGTGGCTGGCGAAGTGCGCACGCTGGCGCAGCGTTCCGCCGTGGCCGCCAAGGAAATCAAGGCCTTGATCGACGAGTCCGTCAACCGCGTCGAAGGCGGCACCCGCCAGGTCGACGAGGCCGGCCGCACCATGCGTGAAGTGGTCGACAGCGTGCGCCAGGTCGCCACCCTGGTGCGCGAGATCTCCAGCGCCTCGGCCGAGCAGTCCTCCGGCATCGGCCAGGTCAACCAGGCCGTGGCGCAGATGGACACCGTCACGCAGCAGAACGCCGCGCTGGTGGAAGAGGCCGCCGCGGCCGCGGCCAGCTTGCAGGAACAGGCCGGCCGGCTGGCGCAGGAAGTGCGCCGCTTCAAGGTCGATGCCGGGGCCGATGCGGCTTCGGCCGGCGCCGCGCAGGCACGACTGGTCCAGGCCATCCCCGTCGCGCCGCGCAGGCCGGCGGCCGCCTCCGCCCGTCCCGCCCTGGCGCACGCCTCGGACGACGACTGGTCCACGTTCTGATCGCGTGGCGCGGGGCCTTGGCCGCAGGCCCCGCCGGCTTGCAGCGATCGGGCAGGGGCCGCCCACGCGGCTCGAACAAGCATTGTGGGCTGGCAGTCAGGCGGCGATGGTAAGGTTAGCGACGTTGGCGGGTGACCTCTGTCCGCTACGTCCTGTCTGCCACCGCCGCCCAGCGTCCCATGAACCTGCCCACTCCGTTGCGCCGTATCGCCACCGGCTCCCGCCACTTCCTGCGCCGCAAGGTGCGCCAGGCCAACCGCCTGTCGCGCAAGAGCGTACAGATGGCCTTGCTGCTCGGGGGCGCCGCGCTGGTGGCGCTGGTCTCGCTGGGCTTTGCCTATCTGGCCGACCGTGCGCTGGAATGGAATCGCGAATGGACCGCGGCCTATGGCTGGCTGGCCTTGCTGGTGCTGCCCTGCGCCCTGGCCGCCCTGCGCTGGGCCACCTTGCGGTTCGCGCCCAATGCCGTCGGCAGCGGCATTCCCCAGGTCATCGGCGCCTTGTCGTTGCCGCCGGGCCCCAGCCAGCACAGCCTGGTCTCGCTGGCACAGGCGCTCTGGAAAATTCCCCTGGCATTTTTCGGCATGCTGGCCGGCGCCTCGATCGGCCGCGAAGGGCCCTCGGTGCAGGTGGGCGCCGCCGTCATGCTGGCCTGGGGCAATTTCTGGAAGCGTCGCGGGGTGCAACTGCGGGGCTTTCACGCCAATGAACTGATCGCCGCCGGCGCGGCGGGCGGCCTGGCCGCTGCGTTCAACGCGCCGCTGGCCGGCGTCATCTTCGCCATCGAAGAACTGGGCCGCGGCACGGTGCTGCGTTGGCAGCGCCTGGTGCTGATCGGTGTGCTGGCGGCGGGCTTCCTGGTGGTGGCGGTGGCCGGCAACAATCCTTATTTCGGCGTTTTCGGCGGGGCGCCGCTGACGCAAGGCATGCTGGGCTGGGTGATCGGCTGCGCGCTGCTCAATGGCGCGCTGGGCGGCATCTTCGCGCGATTGCTGGGCAAGGGCGCGGCCGGCATGGCGCCGGCAAAGTGGCGCAGCTGGATTCGCGCCCATCCCATCTGGACCGCCTTCGCCATGGGCCTGGCGCTGGCCGTGATCGGCCTGGCCACCGCGGGCAGCGTCTACGGTACGGGGTATGGCGCGGCGGCCGACCTGCTGTCGGGCCAGGCGCACGAGGCCTTGCCGGCCGGATTCGGCCTGGCCAAGCTGGCCGCCACCGTCGCGTCCTATTGGGCCGGCATACCGGGCGGCATTTTTACGCCGGCGCTGACCACCGGTGCCGGCATCGGCCACCACATCTGGCAACTGGCGGGCGAGGGCGTGGACCAGCGCGTGCTGGTGCTGGTCTCCATGGCCGCCTTCCTGGCCGCGGCCACGCAGGCGCCGCTGACGGCCAGCGTCGTCGTCATGGAAATGACGGGCAGCCAACCCATGCTGTTCTGGCTGCTGGTCGGTTCGCTCCTGGCCTCCGGCGTCTCGCGCCAGTTCTGCCCGCAGCCCTTCTATCACCTGGCCGCGGGCCGCTTTCGGCGCCAGGCCATCGTCGAGGCCGGTCGCGCGGCCAAGTCCGGCCCCGCGTCCTCGTAGCGCGGTCGCCCACCCGGCCTCATCGTGGTGCATAAGTGAACAGCGGTTGGACACTGTCCGTGCTGCGGACATCTCGCCGGTGCACCAACTTGGCGCGAAATCGCTGCGTTAAGATCGACGGCATTCGATTTCTTCACTTCCATTCGAGCTTCCCATGACCGTGCATGCCTATATTTGTGACGCGATCCGCACCCCCTTCGGCCGCTATGGTGGCGCGCTGGCTTCGGTGCGTCCCGACGACCTCGCAGCCGTAGCCATCAAGGCCCTCGTGGCGCGCAACCCCAACGTGCGCTGGGAAGAAATCGACGACGCCATCCTGGGTTGCGCCAACCAGGCCGGCGAAGACAATCGCAACGTTGCCCGCATGGCCACGCTGCTGGCCGGCCTGCCGGTCGAAGTGCCCGGCGCCACCGTCAACCGCCTCTGCGGTTCGGGCCTGGACGCCATAGGCAGTGCCGCCCGCGCCATCCGCGCCGGCGAAGCCGGCCTGATGCTGGCCGGCGGCGTCGAAAGCATGAGCCGCGCGCCCTTCGTCATGGGCAAGGCCGACAGCGCCTACTCGCGCAGCGCCGCCATCTACGACACCACCATCGGCTGGCGCTTCATCAACAAGCTCATGAAGGCCCAGTACGGCGTCGATTCCATGCCCGAAACGGCTGAAAACGTCGCCGACGACTTCAACATCAATCGCGAAGACCAGGACTTGTTCGCCCTGGCCAGCCAGCAAAAGACGGCCCGCGCCCAGAAAGAAGGCTTCTTCGACGCCGAAATCGTGCCGGTCTCCATCGCGCAGAAAAAGGGCGACCCCATCGTCGTCTCCAAGGACGAGCATCCGCGCGAAACCAGCCTTGAAGCGCTGGCCAAGCTCAAGGGCGTGGTTCGCGAAGGCGGCACGGTCACCGCCGGCAACGCCTCGGGCGTCAACGATGGCGCGGCCGCGCTGCTGCTGGCCGACGAAAAGGGCGCCGCCCGCCACGGCCTGACGCCGCGTGCCCGCGTGGTCGGCATGGCCACCGCCGGCGTCGCCCCGCGCATCATGGGCATCGGCCCGGCGCCTGCCACCCGCAAGGTGCTGGCCCAGACCGGCCTCACGCTGGACCAGATGGACGTCATCGAGCTGAACGAAGCGTTCGCCGCCCAGGGCCTGGCCGTGCTGCGCCAGCTGGGCATTGCCGACAACGATCCGCGCGTCAACCCCAACGGGGGCGCCATCGCCCTGGGCCACCCGCTGGGCGCCAGCGGCGCCCGCCTGGCCACCACCGCCATCAACCAGCTGCACCTTACGGGCGGCCGCTACGCGTTGTGCACCATGTGCATCGGCGTGGGCCAGGGCATCGCCCTGATCATCGAACGCGTCTGACGCGAGGCGGCCAAGGGGCTCGGCGGCAAGCCGCGTCCCCGGCCGGCCGGTCCGCCCGCACCACGGGCGGGCAAACAATAAGGGAGCCCTCGGGCTCCCTTGCTTTATGATTCGGCACGCGATGCGTGCGAGGCGTTCAGGGCAATCCGTCGATCTTGCGGCCGGCCTTGATGCCGTGCCCCTCGAACCAGCCCTGGGCCATCTCCAGCGCGTAGCGCACCGGTTTTTTCGAGCAGTGGGCGTCGTCGGTCTGCGGCGCCATGTCTTCGATGTTGACGATCGTGCCGTCGTCGGCGATAAACGCGATCGACAGGGGCAGGAGCGTGTTGCGCATCCAGAAGCACTGCACGTCGGGCTGCTCGAAGACGAACAGCATGCCGTCGTTGCCGGGCAGTTCCTTGCGGAACATGAGGCCGTCGCGGCGGGTCGCTTCCGTGTTGGCGACTTCTGCGCGGATAATATGGATGCCGGCAGCCAGTTGCGTGGTGGGCAGCGGCGCCTGCGGTCCGCTCGGGGCCTGGGCGCTGGCCGCCACGGGCAGGGCCAGCGCGGTCACGCTCAGCAGCGCGCAAAACGCGCCGCGGGATGCCGCTTTAATGAACGCTGTCTTGAACAACGTACGACCGACATGAAACAAAGCAGCATTCTTCAGCATGACCCGACGCGGTATTCGCAGTAATTAGAAAATAACAAGGCGGGGCCCGAAAGCCCCGCCTGATAATGGCGCAACCTTACCGTTGCGCTTTAAAAGGGTAACTCAGGCAGCGGTGATATTGAGCGCCTGTTTGCCTTTGGGCCCCTGGATTATCTCGAATGCCACTTTCTGGCCTTCTTTCAGGGTTTTGAAACCATTCATCTGGATGGACGAAAAGTGGGCGAACAGATCTTCACCGCCGTCGTCGGGCGTAATGAAGCCAAACCCCTTTGCATCGTTGAACCATTTGACGGTGCCCGTCGATTTGGGATTGTCCCCTTGGACGGCGGTTGCGGTCGTATCAGACATGCGGACTGCCTCATTGAATCGTATGTTGACAGAAGGGCATCGCGGCCTAGACCCCTGTCCCCCCTCCGGCCTCCTGGCAGGTTTTCGGTGAATTGAAAACCCCAGAATGCGTGGATAATGCGCCGCTTTTCTTTGCGGAGTCAAGTATGGAAACTACGCATTTCTACGTGTAATTTTGCGTAAGTTGCATGCAAGCCGTCCCCTGATTAAATAGAATAGCCGCCCTATGAGTTCTACCTTGGATACCCAGCATGATTTGGCCGTCGAGAAGGCTCCGGCGCGTGTCGCGCCGCCTCCGATGTACCAGGTCCTGTTGCTGAATGACGACTACACCCCCATGGAATTTGTCGTCAAGGTGCTGCAGAAGTTCTTCAACAAGAACCACGAAGAGGCCACCCGGATCATGTTGCAGGTGCATCACGAAGGCCGCGGGGTGTGCGGCGTCTATCCGCGCGACCTTGCCGCCACCCGCATCGCCCAGGTGGCGCAGTATGCGCGGGCGCGGCAGCATCCGCTGCAATGCGTGATGGAACCCGTTTAGAACATAGAAAAAAACGCCGCCGCAACAGGCGGCGTTGTGCTGCACAGGGTAGTACCGCAGGGCCCGCGCACCGAGAAGCGCGCGGGGCAGGTCGGCAGCTCCGCCGCAAAGGAGCGACGCATTCGAGTAGGCGGGGAGGTTTGCCGTGAGTGGAAAGAACAGCAAGACCTGGCTGGCGGTAGCCGGCGTCATCGTGTTGGCCGGCGCATTGGGCGTGGGCTGGTGGATGGGCAAGGGCGGGCAGTCCGCCGCGCCCACGGCGCCTGCGGCAACGTCCGCGCCCGCGGCAAGTGCCGCAGCCCCGGCGGATGCCAAGCCCGCCGCCTTGCCGGCCTCGGCCATGGTAGGCGCCGCCGATCCGTTCGCCGCGCTGAACTGCCAGCCGCGCCAATACAACGATTCGTTGGCGCTGGCGGTCACCTTCACCCAGCCGGTCGACGCCAAGGCCAAGCTCGAGAGCTTCCTGCAGGTCATCGACACCGGCGCCGCGTCGGGCAAGCCCGACCAGGACAGCGAACAGGCCGCCCGCCCCGGCGACCAGCCCGCGTCCGTCAAACCCGGCGATTCGGCCCCCAAGGGCAAGATCGTGCAGGGCAACTGGGTGGTGGGCGACAACCCCCGCATGGTCTATTTCCCCTACGTCCAGCCGCAGCGCTCGTACGCCATCTCGGTGCGCGCGGGCCTGCCGGGCGCCGGCGACAAGGTCACCCTGGCCACGGCTTCGCACTGCGAAGTGACCACTGAAGCCATGCCGCCTTCGTTCTATTTCGCCAGCCGCGGCGTGGTGCTGCCGGCCGGCCAGAACGGCGGCCTGCCGGTGGCCACCGTCAACGTGCCCGAGGTCGACGTGCAATTCCTGCGTGTCGCGCCCGAGCGCGTGCCGGAACTGTTCGAATCGGTGCTGGGCATCGGCCGCAACACCAACGCCTCGTCGGATGACGACGACAGCGCGGGCGGCTACGACGAAGAAGACGGCTGGCGCTATTCCGACAACCGCAGCCTGAAGGGCTCGGTCAGCAACTGGGACCTGGATCGCCTGAATTCGCTGACCACCAGCGTCTACCAGGGCCGTTTCCTGACGGACGACAAGCCCAACCGCCGCCACGTCACGTTCCTGCCCGTCGAAGGCGTCAAGGAACTGCAAGAGCCCGGGATCTATATCGCGGTGATGAGCCAGCCCGGCCGCTTCCGCTATGAATACCAGGTCACCTATTTCTACGTCAGCGACATCGGCCTGCATGCCCGCCGCTACACCGACCGCATCGAGGCCTATTCGGTGTCCCTGAAGACCGGCCAGGCCATTTCCGGCGCGGTCTTCGAACTGGTCGATGGCGCCGGCAAATCGCTGGCCAAGGCCCAGGCCGATGCCCAGGGCCACGTGCGTTTCGAAGGCAGCTTCACCAATGCGCGCGTCATCCGTGCCTCGCGCGACAAGGAAATGACGGTCTTGGCGCTGGCCGAGCCGGCGCTGGACCTGTCTGAATTCGACACTGGCGGCCATATTTCCCGCCCCAACAACCTGTTCGTCTATGCCGGCCGCAATCTGTACCGCCCTGGCGAAACCTTCCACGTGTCGGTGCTGCCGCGCGACCTGGACGGCCGCGTCATGCCCGCTGCGCCCCTGACCGCCACGATCAAGCGCCCCGACGGCCGCGTGGTGTCGACCACGCTCTGGCAGCCTGCCAAGGACCTGCAAGGCTATGTCGAGCGTGCCATCGACCTGCCGCCCGACGCCCAGACGGGCGCCTGGATGCTGGAATTGCGCGTCGACCCCGCTTCGCGCGTGGCCGATGCCTCGTGGAAGTTCCAGGTCGAGGAATTCCTGCCTGAACGCATGAAGATGGCGCTGACGTCCGACCAGGACGTGCTGTCGCCCATCGAGACCCTGACCGTCGATGTGCAGGGCGATTACCTGTATGGTGCGCCCGCCGCCGGCAACCGCCTGCTGTCCAGCTTCCAGGTCAAGCGCGACCGCTTTGCCCTGCCGCAGCAATGGCCCGGCTTCATCTTCGGCGACGTGGCCGACGATACCCGCCGCCACTTCGAGGAACTGCCCGAAGCCGCGCTGGATTCCACCGGCGCCGCCCAGCTCGAAGTCGAACCGCGTACCGATGGCACCCACTCGCCCATGAAGGTGCGGGTCTCGGCCAGCCTGCTGGAATCGGGCGGCCGCCCGGTGGTGCGTTCCATCGAACGCAGCGTCTGGCCTGCCGACAAGCTGATCGCCGTGCGTCCGCAGTTCGACAGCGACGTGGCCCGTGAAGGCGCGCCTGCCGGTTTCGAGGTGCTGCGCGTGGATGCCCAAGGCAAGATCGTGCCGCTGGCCCAGGCCCAGATGCGCCTGTACCGCGAAGAACGTCAGTACTACTGGCGCTTCGATGACCAGCGCGGCTGGAACAGCGGCTATACCGAAACCGAAGAACTGGTTGATTCGCGCGAGATCGCCCTGAAAGACCGCACCCAGCTGACCGTGCCGGTCAAGTGGGGCCGCTACCGCCTGGAAATCGCCGACCCTGAAACGGGTGAAACCCTGCGCTACCGCTTCTACGCGGGCTGGAACGCGCAGGACGCCGACGCCATGGGTAACCGCCCCGACCGCGTCCAGATGAAGCTGGAAGGCGTGCCGGCCAAGCCGGGCGACACCGTCAAACTGACGCTGACGCCGCCGCACGACGGCCAGGCGCTGATCACCGTGGAAGGCGACCGCATGCTGTGGTCCACCTGGGTGGCCGTGAAGGCAACGGGCACGCAGGTCGAAATTCCCATCGACAAGACCTGGAAGCGTCACGACCTGTACGTGGCCGCGGCGGTGTTCCGTCCTGGCAGCGAAGGCGACCGCGTGACCCCGGCGCGCGCGCTGGGCCTGGCCTTCCTGCCGATCGCCAGCGCCGACCGCAAGCTCGACGTCAAGCTGACGGCGGCTGCCAAGACCGAACCCGAAACCAAGACCACGGTCCGCGTGAAGGTGGATGGCGCCCAGGGCAAGCAGGCCATGGTGACGCTGTCGGCCGTGGACGTGGGCATTCTCAACATCAACCAGTACCGCACGCCCGATCCGCTGGACTTCTTCTTCGGCAAGCACCGCTACGCGCCCGAATTGCTGGACATGTACGGCAAGCTCATCGAGAAGATGGACGGCACCAAGGGCAAGCTGAAGTGGGGCGGTGACGCCGCCATGCGCGGCGACAGCAAGAGCCTGCCCAAGAAGGTCAAGCTGGTCGACCTGTTCTCGGGCCCGGTCAAGCTGAACGACAAGGGCGAAGCCGACATCCCGCTGGACCTGCCCGACTTCAACGGCACGCTGCGCCTGATGGCCGTCGCGTTCACGCCGGACAACTTCGGCAGCACCGACGCCGAAATGGTGGTGGCGGCGCCGATCGTGGCCGAGCTGAACACGCCGCGCTTCATCACCCCGGGCGACCAGGCCGCTATCGCGCTGGACGTCACCAACCTGAGCGGCGCCGATCAAAAGGTGACGGTCAAGCTGGAAGCGCTGGATCCGCTGGGCATCGTCGACGGTACGCGTACCGTGACGCTCAAGGACAAGCAACGCACGACCCTGCGCTTTAACGCCACCACCACCGGCTCGTACGGGCTGGGCCTGATCCGCCTGACCGTGGACGGGCAGGGCGGCGGCAAGCCGGTGCACATCGTGCGCGAATCGGTGCTGCAGGTGCAGCCGGCCTACGCGGCCGAGCGCCAGGTACGCCGCCTGCGCCTGAACCCGGGCGAGTCCAACGCGCCGCAAGCGTCGTGGATCGCGTCCTACTATCCGGATTCCACCACGGTCAGCCTGACGGTCTCGAACCGTCCGCCGTTCAACGTCAACCGCCTGGTCGAAGGCCTGCTCAACTACCCCTACGGTTGCACCGAGCAGACCATCAGCGCGACCCTGCCTTGGGTCATGCTGGACGAAGACGCGGCCAAGCAGTTCGGCCTGAAGCCGCGCACCCAGGCCGAACGCGAAGCCAAGGTCGCCGGCGCCATCGGCCGCCTGTCCGGCATGCGCAATGCCGTGGGTTCGTACAACCTGTGGAGCAGCTCGTCCTCGCGCGACGTGTGGCTGACGGCCTACGCCGTGGGCTTCCTGCAGGACGCCCGAGACAAGGGCTTCGCGGTGCCCGAGGCGTCGCTGGACCGTTCGCGCCAGTGGCTGCTCGAACAAGTGCAGCAGAGCAGTGGCTCGTTCGGCACCTGGTCGGCCAACCTGAAGCGCAACGTCGAATCGGGCCGCCTGGACAGCGGCGACGTCAACACCCTGCGTGAAGACCATCGCCGCTTCGCCGGCCTGGCCACCGCCGTGCTGGTGCTGGCGCGCGACAACAAGGCGCCGCTGTCCACGGTGCGCCAGCTGTTCGACAACTACCAGGAACGCGCGCGTTCGCCGCTGCCCCTGATCCAGCTGGCCGCCGCCTTCAAGCTGATGGGCGACGAAGGGCGCATGAAGACCGCGCTGGATCAGGCCATGTCGCGCGAATACGGCATCTCCCGCCGCAGCCAGAGCGCCTACTACGACGAGTGGATGGGCGATTACGGCAGCGCCGTGCGTGACTACGCCTTGTCCTATGCCTTGGCCAACCAGTACCAACTGCGCCACGATCGGGTCGAAAACCTGCTGTCGCAGCTGGCCGCGCGCCTGGGCAACCGCTCGTACCTGTCGACGCAAGAGCAGATGGCCTTGCTGCTGGCCGCGCGCGCCGCGGGCGGCGACAAGGGCACGCCCTGGGAAGCCACGTTGACCGTCAACGGCGCACGCAAGCCGCTGACCGGCGGCAAGTCCGACCAGACCGTGTCGCTGACCGCGGCCGAACTGGCGGGCACGCAGCTCGTCAATACCGGCAGCCAGTCGCTGTTCATCGAGTACGACATCCAGGGCAGCCCCATGTCCGTGCCGGCGCCGCGCAACGACGTCATCCAGCTCAAGCGCGGCTGGTACCGTCCTGACGGCAAGCCTTGGGATGGCGGCACCTTGCAGACCGGCGACATGCTGGTGGTGTGGGTCCAGGCCAGCGCCAACCAGAACATCCCGGACGGCCTGCTGGTGGACCGCGTGCCCGCCGGCTTCGAGGTCGAGAACCTGAACCTGTCGCAAAGCCCCGAGATGCAGGACTGGAGCATCGGCGGACGCCGCGTGGCCGACGCGATGGCCGACCCCAACATCAAGCACCGCGAATTCCGCGATGATCGTTATGTTGCGGCGGTGTCGCTGGGTCGTGGCAAGGTCGATGTGTTCTATCTCGTGCGGGTCGTCACGCCGGGCCGCTATGCGGTGCCCTCGACGGTGGCCGAAGACATGTACCGGCCCGAGATCCGCGGCGTAGGCGAGCAATGGAGCACGGTCGAGATCCGCGATCGCGGCGCCAAGCAGCGTCCTTGACCGCCGCCGCCACCCCGCCGGCGGGCGCCTCGCGCGCCCGCCGCTGGCGGCGGCGCGGCATCTACGCGGCCAGCGTGTTGTTTGCGCTGGCCGCGTTGCTATTCGCGTTCGACCGCCTGTATCCCTTGCCCCCCATCGATTCCGGCGGCGCGGCCGTGGTGGTCGCCGCCGACGGCACGCCCCTGCGCAACTATCCCAGCCGTGACGGCATCTGGCGCTACCCGGTCAAGCCGGACCAGGTGTCGCCGTACTACCTGGATACGCTGCTGACCTACGAAGACCGCTGGTTCTACTGGCACCCCGGGGTCAACCCCGTGGCGCTGGCGCGCGCCGGCTGGCAATGGGCCACCAACCGCCGCATCGTCTCGGGCGGATCGACCCTGACCATGCAGGTGGCGCGGCTGATCGACCCGCAACTGGCCGGCAAGCCGTCGCGGTCGATGGCCGCCAAGCTGCGCCAGGCCTGGCGCGCCGTGCAGCTGGAAATGCACTACAGCAAGGACGAGATCCTGTCGCTCTACCTGACCCACGCGCCCATGGGCGGCATCGTGGAAGGGGTGGAGATGGGCTCGCGCCTGTGGCTGGGCAAACCGGCGCGCGATCTCAGCCCGGCCGAGGCCGCCATGCTGACCGCCTTGCCGCAGGCGCCGTCGCGGTTGCGGCCGGACCGCCATCCCGAGGCCTCGCAGGCCGCGCGCGACAAGGTGCTGGACCGCATGGTGGAACTGGGTCGCTGGACGTCGGCGCAAGTGGCCGATGCCAAGATCGAACGCGTGGTCGCGCCGCCGCTGCGGGCCCGCTGGCTGGCGCCGCTGGCTGCGCAGCGCCTGTTGCAGGAGGCCGGCCGCAAGACCGGCGGCCCGCGTCGCCCCGGTTCCCGGCCGCCGCTGCTGACCTCCACCCTGGATGCCGACATGCAGGCCGCGGTCGAGCGCATGCTGCTGGACCGGGTCGACAACCTGCCGCCCAAGGTGTCCATGGCCGTGTTGGTGATGGACAACGATTCCCTGGAAATCAAGGCCTACGCCGGATCCGCCGATTTTGCCGATGATTCCCGATACGCCCACGTGGATATGGTGCGTGGCGTGCGCTCGCCGGGTTCTACTCTGAAGCCTTTCCTGTACGGCCAGGCGCTGGACGACGGGCTGATCCATTCGGAAAGCCTGTTGATCGATGCGCCCATGTCGTTCGGCGGCTACGCACCGGGCAACTTCCAGGCGGCGTTTTCGGGCCCGATCAGCGTATCCCAGGCCTTGCAACGCTCGCTGAACGTGCCTGCCGTGGACCTCCTGGACCGGGTCGGACCCAGCCGTTTTGCGTCGGTTATGCTCAAAGGCGGCGTCTGGTTACGAATGCCTGCCGGCGCCGAGCCCAATCTGAGCTTGATTTTGGGCGGGGGCGGCACCACATTGGAAGAACTGGTGGGCGCTTACCGGGCCTTGGCCCGCGGCGGCATCTCCGGCCGGCCGCGGCTGCGTCCGGAGCAGCCGCGGGTCGAGTCCCGTATGATTAGTGCTGGCGCCGCCTGGATTGTCCGGGACATCCTCGAAGGCGGCGGCCACCCGGACAGGCCGTTCTACCAGTCGGGAAGCCCGGCTCGGCAACTGGCCTGGAAAACCGGGACAAGTTTTGGTTTCCGGGACGCCTGGGCCATCGGCGTGACCGACAGCTGGACAATCGGAGTATGGGTCGGCCGCCCGGACGGCACCCCGAACCCCGGATTTTTCGGGGCGAATGTGGCGGCGCCGCTACTGCAGGACATCGTGGCGGCGCTACCAGAGGGCGCGCAGCACGTCCGCGTCCGGCCCGACACGGTGCAGGCCGTCGTGACGTGCTGGCCGCTGGGCTACAAGCTGGGCAGCGTGCCGTCGGGCGCATGCCCGGAACAGCGCGCCGCCTGGGCCCTGAATGAAACGGTGCCGCCGTCGTTTGCCGGCTACGCCGACGCGTCGCAGGGGCCGTTGCGGCTGGGGGGCGTGGCCACGGGTTCGGTGTTGCGGCCCGTGCCAGGCAGCAAGCAGGTGGCGCTGGATGTGGATGTGCAGGGCGCCGAAGGCGAAGTATGGTGGATGCTCGACGGTCGCGTGGTTGGCCATGGCGCGTCGGGTCGTTCGTTTAATCTAGTGCTGGCGCAAGACGGCCGGTATACGCTTACCGTCATGGACTCGCAAGGCCGCCACGATAGTGTGGTTTTTGAAATCGCTGGCGTTACGCCATGATCGGCATAGAATATGAATCGTGTATTTGACCGCTTCGATGCGTTACGGAGGAAGCGTGATTTCCCAAGAGCTTGAAGTCAGCCTGCATATGGCTTTCGTCGAGGCCCGTTCGGCCCGGCACGAATTTATTACCGTCGAGCATCTGCTCTTGGCGTTGCTCGACAACGCTTCGGCAGTCGAAGTGTTGCGCGCCTGCGCAGCCAACCTGGACGACCTGCGCCGTAACCTGCGCCAGTTCGTTTCGGAAAACACCCCGGTGATTCCCAGCGGCGCAGAAGTCGACACGCAACCGACCCTGGGTTTCCAGCGCGTGATCCAGCGCGCAATCATGCATGTGTCCGCGGGCGGCACCGGCAAGAAGCCGGTGACGGGCGCGAACGTGCTCGTGGCCATTTTCGGCGAAAAGGATTCGCACGCCGTGTACTACCTGCAGCAGCAGGGCGTCACGCGGCTGGACGTCGTCAATTTTCTGTCGCATGGCATTACCAAACAGCCACAGGTGGAGTCCGCCGCCGTGCAGAAAGAGCAGCAGACCAATGGTGAAGAGCAGGGCGAATCGCGCCAGTCGCCGCTGGACCAGTACGCGACCGATCTGAACGCCGCGGCGCTGGCGGGCCGCATCGATCCGCTGATCGGGCGCGAGCACGAAGTCGAGCGCGTGATCCAGGTACTGTGCCGCCGCCGCAAGAACAATCCGCTGCTGGTCGGCGAGGCCGGTGTGGGCAAGACCGCCATCGCCGAAGGCCTGGCCTGGCGCATCACGCGTGGCGAAGTCCCTGAAATCCTGCAGGCCGCGCAAGTGTTCGCGCTGGACATGGGCGCGCTGCTGGCGGGCACCAAGTACCGGGGCGATTTCGAGCAGCGCCTGAAGGGCGTGCTCAAGCAGATCCGCGGCAACCCTGACGCGATCCTGTTCATCGACGAAATCCACACGCTGATCGGCGCCGGTTCGGCCTCGGGCGGCACGCTGGACGCGTCCAACCTGCTCAAGCCGGCCTTGTCCTCGGGCCAGCTCAAGTGCATTGGCGCGACCACGTATACCGAATACCGCGGCGTCTTTGAAAAAGACCACGCGCTGTCGCGCCGCTTCCAGAAGATCGACGTGCCCGAACCCAGCGTCGAACAGACCGTGCAGATCCTGCGCGGCCTGAAGAGCCGCTTCGAAGAGCACCATAACGTCCGCTATTCCGCCGCCGCGCTGTCGGCCGCCGCGGAACTGTCGGCGCGCTTCATCAACGACCGCCACCTGCCTGACAAGGCCATCGACGTGATCGACGAGGCCGGGGCCGCGCAGCGCCTGTTGCCGCGTTCGCGCCAGAAGAAGGTGATCGGCAAGGTCGACATCGAAAACATCGTTTCCAAGATCGCGCGCATTCCGCCGCAGTCCGTCTCCAACGACGACCGCAGCAAGCTTGCCACGCTGGATCGCGACCTGAAGACCGTGGTCTTCGGGCAAGACAACGCCATCGACGCGTTGGCGGCCGCCATCAAGATGGCGCGCTCGGGCCTGGGCAAGCCGGAAAAGCCGATCGGCGCCTTCCTCTTCTCCGGTCCGACCGGGGTGGGCAAGACCGAAGTCGCACGCCAGCTGGCGTTCACGCTGGGCGTCGAACTGCTGCGCTTCGACATGTCCGAATACATGGAACGCCATGCGGTGTCGCGCCTGATCGGCGCGCCTCCGGGGTATGTCGGGTTCGACCAGGGTGGCCTGCTCACCGAAGCCATCACCAAGCAGCCGCACTGCGTGCTGCTGCTCGATGAAATCGAAAAGGCCCACCCGGACGTCTTCAACATCCTGCTGCAGGTCATGGACCACGGCACGCTGACGGACAACAACGGGCGCAAGGCAGACTTCCGCAACGTCATCCTCATCATGACGACGAACGCGGGCGCCGAAACCTTGAACCGTCCGTCCATCGGTTTTGCCAACTCGCGCGTGGTGGGCGACGAAATGGCGGAAATCCGCCGCATGTTCACGCCCGAGTTCCGCAACCGCCTGGACGCGATCATCCCGTTCGCGCCGCTGGACCGCGAGATCATCCTGCGCGTGGTCGACAAGTTCCTGATGCAGCTCGAAGACCAGCTGCACGAGCGTCGCGTGGAAGCCGTGTTCACCACGCGCCTGCGCGACCACCTGGCCAAGGAAGGTTTCGACCCGCTCATGGGGGCCCGTCCAATGCAACGCCTGATCCAGGACACCATCCGGCGCGCGCTGGCCGACGAGCTGCTGTTTGGCAAGCTGGTCGACGGCGGCACGGTCACGGTCGATCTGGACGAGGCCAACAAGGTCACGCTGGACTTCGACGACCACGGCAAGCCACCGTCGGCCGCGCCCGACAAGCAGGAAGTCGAGCTGATCGACTAGGCCCATGACCGACGCGGACCGCCAGCCGCTGATCGAGTGCGAACACTGCGCAAGCATCTATCGCCGACATCAGCTTGAACCTGGCGAGACCGCCAATTGCGCCCGCTGCGGTGCCACCCTGTGGCGCTACAGCGGGCTTACTTTGTCCAATTGGCTGGCGCTCGCTATTTCCGCCCTGATCATCTTCGGCGTGGCCAACGCCTACCCGGTCGCATCGATGTCGGTGCAGGGCATGGTGCAGCAGGCCTCTCTGCTGGATGCCATTTCCATCACCTGGCGCCAGGGTCACTACATCGTCGCCATCATGACCGGGCTGGCGGGTTTCGCCTTGCCGCTGTTGCAGCTGACCGTGCTGCTGTGGGTGCTGGGCCCCTTGTCGCGTAGCGTGGAGCCCGCCGGGTTCCAGGGCGCGATGCGCCTGTTGGGCTTGCTGCGGCCCTGGTGCATGGTGCCGGTGTTTTTGCTGGGCGTGCTGGTGGCGGTGGTGAAGCTGGCCGGCATGGCCGCGGTGTCGCCCGGCATCGGCCTGGCCGCCTTCGGCATCCTGACCATCCTCTTGACCATGCTGGGGCGGCTGACACCGCATGTGCTGTGGCGCTACGCGGAATCCGCCGAGGTCGTGCCGGTGCACGTGCCCGAGGCAGGGCCCGACGTGGTGCTGACCGGCTGCCACGTCTGTGGCCAGGTGCAGGCGCTGCCGCGCGAGGGCGATCCCGAAGCAGAACACCATTGCGTGCGCTGCCACGCGGTGGTGCACTACCGCAAGCCCGACCATCTGGCCCGTACGTGGGCCCTGTTGCTGGCGGCCGTGGTGTTCTATATTCCGGCCAATGTGTTGCCCGTCATGAAGGTCAGCTCGGTGCTGGGCGACAGCGCCCATACCATCCTGGGCGGCGTGGTCGAACTCTGGAACATGGGGTCGTGGGACATTGCGCTGATCGTCTTCATTGCCAGCGTGGCGGTGCCGCTGACCAAACTGCTGGCGCTGATCCTGCTATTGTTGACCGAGCAATGGCGCAGCACGACGAACCTGCGGCCGCGCACGCGGCTGTATGAGATGGTCGAGTTCATCGGCCAATGGTCGATGCTGGACGTGTTCGTGGTGATATTGCTGGCGGCCCTGGCGGACTTCCAGGGCCTGATGGAAATCAGCGCCGGCGGGGGTGCCGCGGCGTTTGGGGTGGTGGTCATCCTGACCATGCTGTCCGCCATGAGTTTTGACCTGCGGCGCAGCTGGGACCTGGAAGGCACCAGCGAGATCGACATGGATCCGCCCGTGGCCGGCAGGCGGCGAGAGCCGGCGTCTGCCGCGGGCACCGAAATGGGCTGATGCATCCGGCCGGCCGCCTGCGGGGCGGGGCTGTACCGCGTTTACCGACCAAGAAGAAAAGGAAAAAACAGATGTCCGACCAAGCACCTGGATCTGGTGAAGAGAAGTTTGCGTCACCGACCATTTCGCGCAAGCGCAAGAGCCGGATCTCATGGATCTGGCTGGTGCCCGTGGTTGCCGCGCTGATGGGCCTTTCGCTGGTGGTGCGCACCTGGATGCAGGCCGGGCCGGATCTTTCCATCGAATTCAACACCGCCGAAGGGCTGGAAGTCGGCAAGACCCAGCTGCGCTACAAGGACGTGAACGTCGGCACGGTGAAGTCCATCGGCTTCAACAGCGACCGCAGCAAGGTCGTGGTGCAGGCGGAACTGTCGCGGGAAGTGGCCGACCTGGCCCGCGAAGGCACCAATTTCTGGGTGGTGCGCCCGCGCCTGGACGTCAGCGGCGTGTCCGGACTGGGCACGCTGCTGTCCGGTGCCTACATCGGCGTGGACGCCGTGGAAAGCAAGGATGGCGCCAAGAAGGCCACCAAGCTGCACTTCGTCGGCCTGGAGACGCCGCCTGCCGTGACGCACGACCGCGCCGGCAAGCGCTTCAAGCTCAAGGCGTCGGACCTGGGGTCCCTGGATATCGGTTCGCCGGTGTATTTCCGGCGCATCAATGTGGGCCGGGTGATCGGCTATGCGCTCGACAAGACCGGCGACGCCGTGAACGTCGAGGTGTTCGTGGACGCGCCCAACGACAAATACGTCACCAATGGCACGCGCTTCTGGAACGCCAGCGGCGTGGATTTCAGCGTCAATGCCGACGGCCTGAAAGTACGCACCCAGTCGCTGGTGTCGATGGCGGTGGGCGGCGTGGCCTTCGAACCGGTCTACAGCGCGCGCGACGCCGCGACGCCGGCGCCGGCCGATGCGCGTTTCGAGCTCTATGCCACGGAAGCGGCCGCCAAGGCCAATCCGGATG